>Ga0209518_1000174_pt1 | contig 85986 bp, 79 predicted proteins | sample RifGroB1_FD_183993 | JGI IMG/M metagenome (GOLD analysis project Ga0209518, IMG submission 183993) | Groundwater microbial communities from Rifle, Colorado, USA - Groundwater B1 (SPAdes) (version 2) | ecosystem: Environmental > Aquatic > Deep subsurface > Groundwater | place: Rifle, Colorado... | reverse complement strand
GTCGATTATTATTGAAATTAACTCGGGCAGCGATAGGTTAGAAAAACTTGCAAATAAAATAACCCAAAAAATACTGCCACAGAAAAAAATCCCTCCCAGGTTGTATTATGAATCAATGGAAGAAGCAAGAGAAAACTTAGAAAAAGCGTTTGAAATGATTTTGATTTCAAACAGAGAATTGGCTGAACTTGATCAAAAATACAAAAATGGAATGATTGGATTGCAGGTTTATTGCGGGGTTGATTTTTAGTATATTTTAATAAGATAAAATCTTCTTATCACAAAGAAAACAAGCGAGGAAGGAATGGGAAAGACAACCGCAGAGAAAATTTTTGAAACCCATATGGTGGAAAAACCGGCAGAAGACATTAATGTCATTTCGCTGGATATGGTTTTTGGACATGAAGTAACGACTCCTCCGGCAATTCTGGATCTTCAGGAAAAAGGGCTGGATAAAGTTTTTGACCCGAATAAAATCAAACTGGTGATTGACCATGTAACCCCTGCAAAAGACACGCAGACTGCCATTCAGCATAAAATTTTAAGAGACTGGGCAAAAAAACACGGGATCAAGGATTTCTTTGATGTCGGACGAAACGGTGTCTGCCATGCGATCTTCCCTGAAAAAGGATTTGTACGCCCCGGATACACAATTATCATGGGAGATTCCCACACCTGTACTCATGGGGCATTTGGAGCGTTTGCCGCCGGAGTGGGAACCACAGACTTAGAAGGCGGAATGTTGAAAGGCGTTTGCGCTTTTAAAGACCCGAAGACGATCAAAATCGAAGTAAACGGAAAACTGCCGAAGGGCGTTTATTCCAAAGATGTGATTCTGGCTGTGATCAAAGAGCTGGGAGTGAACGGGGCAACCGATAAAGTCATTGAGTTTACCGGCGATACAATCCGCGCTATGTCTATGGAAGCAAGAATGACCTTGACCAATATGGCGATTGAAGCCGGAGGAACCAGCGGAATTATCTATCCAGATGAAATCACGGTGGATTATCTGTGGGATTTTATCAAAGATGAGTATAAAACCAAAGAAGCGGCGCTCAATGACTTCAAAAAATGGTGGTCTGACCCGGATGCAGTTTATGATAAAGTGATCAAAATCGATGCAGCTACTCTTGAGCCGATGATTACTTTCGGATACAAACCCGATCAGGTAAAGAAAGTGAAAGAACTGGAAGGAAGCCCTGTGAATCAGGTTTATATCGGAAGCTGTACCAATGGAAGGATTGAAGACCTCCGAATTGTGGCTGAAATGGTGAAAGGCAAAAAAATCCACCCGGATGTGAGAGTGATTCTTTCTCCTGCGACTCCAAAAATCTTCCAGCAGGCTTTAAAAGAAGGGATTATTGATATCCTGATGGATGCTGAAATTACTGTGACCAACCCGACCTGCGGCGCCTGCCTGGGAATGAGCAATGGAATCCTGGCTCCGGGCGAAGTGGCAGTTACGACTACCAACCGAAACTTCAACGGAAGAATGGGGAAAGGGGGAATGGTGCATCTGGCATCTCCTGCGACTGCGGCAGCCGTTGCATTGACCGGAAAAATCACCGATCCGAGAGCTTTTCTTTAAAAAATAGGTATGAAAAGAGACGACGAATCAAATCGTCGTCTTTTCTTTTAATACTGACTTTATATCGATATAAAAAAATATAATACAATTTTAACATTACATTAAAAAAGTATAAAAAATAATTATTTAATTCTTTATTTTTCTGTTTGTTTATTATATTTTTTTTGTTGAAAAATAATTTGTATCAAGATGCTGGAAATTTAAAATGAAAAAATTGATCTTTACTCTGCTTTGCTTTGGTTTTGTCAATCAAATTTATGGACTTATGCCCGGATTTGAGGAAAACATTACCATCACTTCTTCTCCTTCTGGAGCAATTGTCTCTCTTTCTATGGATGGGGGGAAGCATTACAAGAAGATCGGGAACACTCCTTTGACTTCTCTGATTAGACTGGGAAGCAAAATTAAAATTGAAAAAGAGGGCTTTGATACTTATATTGGAAATATTTCGATGGATGTATTTACTGGACTCCAATTAAATGTAAAACTTGAAAAAATCCCTGAAAAAAAAATCTTTATTGACAGCCTTCCTAAAGAAGCGGAGGTTTATATTAAAATGGAAGATGAATTCCAATATATGGGAAAAACACCGCTTTCTCTCATGCTGAAAACAGGTAAAAAACAAATCAAGGTTATAAAAAAAGGGTACAAAGAGTATTGGGGAACCCTCGACAGTGAAGAAGGAAAAAACTATCAGGCCAATTTAAATGAAGAAACTCATCCAGGATTTTACAGTATCGGGAATTCAAAGCTTAAAATTAACTGTGTTCCTGCCGGCAAAGTGTATTTACTCGACAAAAACACTTTTCTTCAGATACTGACAATTTATTTTCTTACTGAATTAAAAAAACAGGGAAAGTATCAGGATGGGAATGTGCAGATGGCTCAAACAGTGAAAGAGAGACTGGCTGGAGTCTTGATAGATTCTATTCAGAAAAAAGACAGAGATAAAAATAAAGCAATTATTGACTGGATTTACTCTATTGCGGATCTTCAGCAGAATAGTCCGGTTCAGATTGAAAATATCAAGGAAAATGATTATTATGTGTGGGCAGAGGCAAACGGAATGATCTCTTATCAAGATATCCATCTTAGCGCCAACGAATCGAAAGAAGTTTCTTTTGACCTGAGATCAAAATTCCTGACCATTGATTCTGACCCTCCCGGTGCGAAGATTTATTACGAAGGTATCCTTCAGAAATATGTAACACCGATTACTTTCAGTCTTCCTGTTAAACAGAATTCTTTTCATATTAAAGTGTCCAAGGAAGGGTACGAAGGAGAAAACGGAGAGTCAATGCCTTCCCAGACGGTCAATCTTTATCAGGGAGATAATAAAAAAGTAGTATTCAAGATGAGACCAATTGCTTACGGTTATTTGAATATTGATTCTTCGCAGGAAAATTCGGCTGTTTATATCAACACCAGATATATTGGGAAAACTCCCCTGAACAATCTCCGGTTTATGCCCAATCAAAAGGTTATTGTCAGAGTGAGTAAAGAAGGCTATGAAGACGAAGAAAAAGAAGTGATTATTGAAAAAAATATAACAAAAGATGTGGATTTTAGTCTTTCAATGAAATGGAACGAGAAATCATGGAGGTTGGGGGCGGCTTACGGAGAATTTCAAAGCGGTACTTTGGCAAATCCCTATGAGAATATTTATGGAATTGAATTTGCGTATTTTCCGACCGGGGATTATTTAAATTTTTACTGGAATACACTTTTGCTGAAAGGAAATTATGAGGGGAGTAGTTTTTTTTACGGAGACATTTCATTAGGAGTAAGTTTTTCTTTTGTTGCCTGGCGGCTGGTTCCTTTTATAGGGACCGGAGTCAAAATGAGTTATCTGTCTGAAGAGGATTTGTCAGGGAATTACAGCAAGATGAATATCGATATAGGCTATGGGTTTGAAGCGAATGCGGGGGCGACTTTTTTACTGAGTCAGAGTTTGGCTCTTTATTTTAAATTCGGGCTGGATAAAGTAAAAGGATATAAAAAGGAATTTTCGAACCGTTATTATTCTGCTGGTTTTGTTTTAGGCTGGTCCGAAAGCAGTTATGAGGATTATTCGAGTGAACGGGATACACTTTTTTACCTGTTTTCAGGGGGATATAGCAATCTGGGATGGGATATTCGAATATGCGGAATTTTCTATAAATATATTGGGTTGGATATATTTCAGTCCATTGAGAATGGAACTTCTTTTTTTCCGCTTGGATTTTATCTTCCTCTCTATTCCGATAAGCTTTTTATCGGCACTGAAATCGGCTATGTTTTTAAAAAATATGTTGAAGCAGAAGTTCGATATCTTTTCACGATTGGCGGAGATTCTTTTATTCCTGTCTCTCTTCAGGCAGGGTATTTTTCAGGGGATGAAAAAAAATGGTATGCCGGGGCAACTCTTTATCTAGGTAGTTACGGAAAAATGTAGTTATTGAGAAAAAGTCGATGAAAAATCGATATTTTCAGCTGTGTTTCCTGAAACATTACAGATAATATTTTTTTATTTAGAATACAGCTCCATCCGGCAGTTTTCACAGTCAAAAACCAGTTGAAACACATTTCCTTTGGGATCGGTCAAAAAAAGATCGGGATTGGGTTCTTTCTTGTTTTTAAGGCAGATTCCCAGTTCAAACCGGATACAGTATTTTAATGTCATCAGCCTTTTTTTTGGGTAGGATATGCCGGTCTCTAAAGCTTTTTCAATGATTTCACACCCTCTTTTTTCATAAAAACAAGCCGCTTTCCGGTTTGATATATTGCTGTTGAAATCAATTTGTTTGATTGGATATTGGACATTTGAAACAGTTGTGGGAGGACAGGTTGTTTTTTGAGCCCTTTGCCGGGTCACAGCTTCGCAAACCTTTCGCCTGGCTTCGTTTAAAGCTGAGGCAGGGATAAAAAAAGGATTTTCATGGTCAAAAACACTTTCTTGCAGATAAAAAATCGTTTCCCCGAGCCTTTCTAAAAGCTTCTTTGTATTTTCCACAGTTTTCAAAGGATTTTCAGCCTGAATCAAAGCTGTTTCAATCTTGATTTCTGATTTTAATCCGTCTTCATCCACGCCTTCTAAAAAAAGAACGCCTTCTCTTTCAAAAAATTTTAAGTTTAAGGCTATTTTTCTTTCCACTGAACTGTTTTTTAATTTTTTAAAAAATACATGATCCTGATTGCGATAGAGGACAGCCGAAGGGGGAATCAGACCGCAGTGATCGGCATAAACTTGTTTATTGCTGACTTTTTGAACCAGAGTACCAGTCAAAACTCCTTCTGAGGTAAAAAAAGCGATGCCGTCTCCGGGAGAAAGAAAATCCGCCGTTTTATCCAAAAGAAAAGAGTCTTGAAAAATTTTCACCGCTTTACCGATGATTTCTCCTTTAAATTTTGGGCTGTCCCATGAGACGATTCCTTTTTTCCGAGAGTTTAAAAAATAATCCGTGTATCCCCGGTTGAAAGTTTTTTCCAGGTCGGGAATCAAATCTGTAAAAATCTTGCCAGATGAAGCTTTTTTTAAATCTTTTCCTTCCATTAAACGATCCAAAGCCTGTCTATAGAATAAAACCGTATTTTTCACATAATTGATGTCCTTGAGCCTGCCTTCTATTTTAAAAGAAGAGATTCCTGCATCCATCAAGTCTTTGAGGTAAAGGGAAAGATTCAGGTCTTTTAAAGACAGAAGATGCTGGTTTTTTATCAGAATCCTGTCGTTTGAGTCAGAAAGAGTATATAAATTACGGCAGGGCTGGGCGCACTCGCCCCGGTTTCCGCTTCTGCCGCCCATGGCATAGCTTAAATAACACTGCCCGCTGTAGCAGACGCATAAAGCTCCGTGGATAAACGATTCCAGCTCAATGAGTGGAGCGGTCTCCCTGATTTTTCTGATTTCAGGAAGAGAAAGTTCTCTTGCCAGAATCACCCGTTTAAATCCTGTATCCTGAAAAAATCGGATTTTCTCAGGGTCACGGTTGTCTGTCTGGGTACTGGCAAAAAGGGGAAGGGGCGGGAGATTCATTTGAAGAATTCCCATATCCTGAATAATTAAGGCGTCGATTCCCGCCTCATAAAGCTGCCAGATCAGTTTCTCGGCTTCTTCCAGCTCATGATCATAGAAAAGAGTATTAAAGGCTGCATAAACTTTTACTTTGTAAAGCCGGGCATAAGATGTCAGTTTTTCGATGGATTCAACCGTATTGGAAGCATTGACCCGGGCGCTGAATTTGGGAGCCCCGATATAAAGGGCGTCTGCTCCGAAGTTTACAGCAGCCTGTCCGCATTCAAAGTCTTTTGCCGGAGCAAGGAGTTCAAGGGTTTTCAAGACTACCCGCCTGAAATCACTTTGATAATTTCAATCTGATCTTCCGGCAGTATTCTGATTTTCAAGGCAGGGTCGAGGATTTCGCCGTTTCTTAAAAAAACAACCGTGTTGTTGACCAGATTAAAATGTTTTAAAATTTCCTGAGCGGATTTCAAGTAGGGAATCTCCACTTCCTTGGAATGAAAAATAATTTTCATACCGCGTTACCGCCCCGTTCACCGGTTCTCACACGGATCACTTCTTCCACAGGTAAAACAAAAATCTTTCCATCCCCGATTTTACCGCCGTTTTCAGTCCGGGCTGTTTTTAAAATCGTTTCCAGAGTGGGTTCTAAAAAAGAATCGTTGACCACAATCTCTATTTTCAGTTTTCGGATAAAATTGACCTCATATTCTTGTCCCCGAAATACATCAGTATGTCCTTTTTGTCTTCCAAATCCCTGGACATCGCTGACCGTGAGCCTTGAAACCCCGATTTCGTTGAGGGCTTCCTTGACTGCTTCCAGTTTTGAAGGCTGGATAATAGCCTCTATTTTTTTCATATCACCTCGCCGACTACCAGAGGGTTTTCGCCGGCGTCTTTTAAAATCTTCAGAGCCTGGTTTAAATCATTTTTATCGACTGCAAAAATTATCCCGATTCCCAGATTGAAAGTTCTTCTCATATCTTCTAAAGGAACATCCCCTTCTTTTTGAATCAGTTTGAAAATAGGAAGCCATTCCCAAGAGTTCCAATCAATTTTCAAGGTTTTTCCCTCAGGAATAATTCTTTTGGTGTTCCCCTCGATTCCTCCGCCTGTGATATGAGACATCCCCTTTACAGAAATGCTGTTTTTCAATGCTTTGATCGATGAAAGATAGCTTTTATGGACTTTTAAAAGTTCCTCTCCCACGCTCATGCCCAGTTCGGCTGAATAAGTATTGGCTTTGTATTTATCCAGAATAACTTTTCTTGCCAGAGAATACCCGTTGGTATGAAGACCGTTGGAGGGAAGCCCGATTAAAACTTCTCTTCCCTGAATATCATCGCCCTTGATAATTTTATCCTGATCCACAATTCCCACAATCGTTCCCGACATATCGTATTCACCCTCATTATAAAATCCAGGCATTTCAGCTGTTTCTCCGCCGATTAAAGCGCAGCCGTTGTTCCGGCATCCTCTAGCCATACCTTTCACAATCTCGGCGCCGATCTCAGGCTTAAGTTTTCCGGTCGCAAGGTAGTCCAGAAAATAAAGAGGTTCAGCTCCACATACGGCAATGTCATTGACACAGTGATTGACCAAATCCTCTCCCACTGTATTGTGCTTATCCATCATAAAAGCGATTTTGAGCTTGGTGCCCACTCCGTCCACAGAGGAAACCAGAACAGGATTTTTATATCCTTCCGGAATTTTGAAAAATCCTCCAAAAAGCCCGATCTGACTCAAAACATTTTTATTAAAAGTGGTCGCCACTTCTTTTTTTATTTCATTGACCATTTTTTCTCCGGCTTCGATATCGACTCCGCTGTCTTTATAAGTAACTGCCATTTTAGAATCCTTTCATTTCTTTTTAACACATTCAAATTTAATCTGAATCCTTTCTAATATCAAGAAAAAAAACGCCTCTCACCCTGAAACAGGGTTTCTTTTATCCAAAATCACTAAAAAATCTTATATACACAACTGAATATAAAATGCAAAACTGTCATTCCGGTTTTTGCTTGCAAAAGACCGGAATCTGAATTTAAAACACTTATTGTCAATAGATTCCCGCCTTCGCGGGAATGACCGGAAAAGGTCTTTTTATTTGCAATTTAAAATCATTTTAGTATAATTTAAATTATTGAGATATTTTATTTTAAAAATATTGTTAGTATATTTTATATCAAATAAATAAACCGAGGTTTTTATGAGAATTATTCTATTATTTACCGCTTTTTTGATGCTTTTTGCCGGATGCAGTAAAAAAGAAGAGCCAAAATTATCTGATCAGTGGGCAGTTGGAACATGGAAACTGACATCCTTGTCAAGGTACAGTTCTATTTACACAGGGTCTTCTATTCCCAATGAGACCCTTCTTTTATCCTCAGATCATTTTTTCAGCCGAACTTGTTCAAACGGGACTAATTTTTCATGCACTTCTATTTATTCCACCGCAGGAACAATGTCGGGCACATGGTCTTTGAATGAAGAACAAACTCAGCTTGAAGTAAATATCCCGTCCGGCTCGTCTTATGCGGGTACTTTTGTGATTTACATCCGGAAAATCAGCGACTCAAAAATCACTTCCACAGACGGCACAGGCACGGTGACTTACGACAAACAGTAATAAACAAATACTTCTATCTATGAATATCTGAAAGAAATTGCAATGTCTGTCCAAGACGGGAGCGCGGATTTAAATCCAAACTCCCTTTGTCCCGGCGGGGATAAGTGACCGGGGGTTTGTGGGTAAAAAATCTTTAGGGTTTTCCAGAGTTGACAAACAGATTGATAGAACAAAGATTCCTAATCCTTGCCACAAAAAAAATTGCTACCAAAGAACTGGAGAATTTTTGTTAAAAAAACTTAGACGCATGATTCCTCTTTTTATCCGGCGGGAAATCTTGATCCTGAAACGGTTTATCCAGAACCGGCTCGATAGAAAAGTATATGCTGTAGAGAAAATAAATCATCCCACTGCCTTTTCAGTCCCTGTTTTTTCCCATCGGGCTTCTCTTTTCAGGGATTATCCTGAGCCCTGGTATTCGCTTCAGAAGAGAAAGGTAGAAAATCTCTTTCTTGCTGTGAAAAAATTTGATTCCCTTGTCTTAAAAAAGGGCGGGTTTTTTTCATTCTGGAAAATTCTGGGGCGTCCTCTTGTCTTGAAAGGGTATCAGAAGGGGATGGTGATTCAAAACGGGAAACTGGCGGTAAACGATGCAGGCGGGCTTTGCCAGCTTTCCAATGCTTTTTTGTGGACTGCCCTTCATCTGGGATTTCCCATTGTTGAAAGACACAGGCATTCTTTTGATTTTTTTCCCGACTCCAGGAGGAATGTTCCTTTTGGGATAGGGGCGACGATTCTTTATAATTACAAAGATTTGGTTTTTCAAAATCAGGATTCGATCGATTATCTTTTTAAAGTTTATTTAAGTGATGAATTTCTTCATATCGATGTTTTCGCATCGGAAAAACCTCTTTTCAGCTATCAAATCGAAGAAAAAGACCATCGGTATTTGCTGGAAGGAGAAAAAAAATACCGGTCAAACCGGATTGTGCAGAAAAAAATCAACCAGAAAGGGGAGACGGTAGAAGAAAAAACCGTTTTAGAAAATAAAGGGTTGGTTTTGTATGATATTGAATAAAATTCCAAAAAGTAATAAAAAATAAATTTCTCTCTTCCTGGGTCTTTTTTTTTCATTATATTTATATATTAAGCGATTTTAAATTGTAAAAAAGAAAGAGGAAAAATGAAAACAAAAAATAAATCTCTTTCGGTTGTTTTAGACGAAAAGAGTTTAAAAATGGTTGAATATTTTGCTGAAAATATTCATGTCAGTAAAAGCTGGGTTATTAATCAGGCTGTTCACAAATATTTCAAAGATTTTGAAGAAACTCTATCTGATCAGAGGATAGCTAGTTTGTCAAAAACAATATCTCATGAAGAAATACTAAAAGAATATGGCTTATAAACTGGAATGGGACATAAGAGCCTATAAAGAGTTAAAAGCAATTGAAAACAAGCAGGCAGTTCAAATTTTAAACAGCTTGAATCAAATAGTGGAAAATCCTCATCATTCCGGAAAAATGCTGAAGGGTAATAAAGATATTTATGAAGAGCTTTGAAGATGAGAAATCGGTATATGAAAAAAAAGTTAGAAATCAACAAAATAATTGACAATAAATACTTTTATCCTGTTCTGGTGACGGTTCTTTTAGTTTCTTCTTTTTTTATAAGGCTTGCTGCCTTGAACCAGACAGAGTTCGGCAATGGGTGGGATGTTTATTTTTATCTGGAACAGCTTCAGTCTCTTGTTCATTACGGCAAGTTCCACTCTCCCGATGTTTCTTTAATCTATCCCTATTTTCTTCTTTTTTATTTTCTGACGGGCAGTTTTTTACTGGCAGTGAAAGCGGGGAGTGCGCTCCTTTCCTCTTTTTTGGTTTTAAGTAGTTTTCTTTTAGTGAAAAAACTTTCAGGAAGATCTTTGATTGCTTTGATGATTGCTTCTTTTCTGGTTTTCTCGCCCACTCTCACTTTTTTTACAGCGCAGTTTCCGAAAAACCTGATGGGGCTTGGATTCCTCATTTTTTTTCTTTATTTCTTTTTGAATCAGAAAAAAATAGCCGCCCTGATTTTTTTTATTCTTGCTTTTATTACCCACAGGTCAACGGCGGGACTTTCCATTGTTTTTCTGGTTCTTTATTTTCTTTCGCGTCCCGGAATTTTCAGGCGTTATTGGATGATCTTTGCCAGTGTTTCAGGGATTGGGATTGCTGTTTCTTTTACTCTGCCGGGCACAATTCATATTGATGATTTTTTAAGATTTAAAGAGTTTTTCGGAGGATTTCAATTTCCTTTTTTCTCTTTTTTTGAAGCGCTGGGAAAAGATCAATTTTCTTTTCTCTGGACAGTGGAAATAATACTGATTTGCTTTTCTTTCTTTTTTTCTCTTTTTTTGATTTTAAAACAGAGGCGTTTTTTTCTTTTACCCCTCATCTTTCTGCTTCTTCTTTTGATTTTCCCTTTTTTCCGGTTCAATCTGGAAGGACCTGCCTACCGTTTTTTTCTGATTTTCCTTTTGGTTTCGCCTCTTCTTTTTTTTATTTTACTTGAAAGGGTTCAAAATTTTTTTCTTGTTTTTATTTCTTTGATATTCATAATTTTCTCTTTTTTTTCCTATTCTTCGTATCAACCCAAACTCTTTGACCCGCCCTATGAGTTTTATCATAAAGTGATTGAAAAAAGCAGGGTGTTTTTGAAAGAAAAGGATTTTGAGCTTCTGGTGGCCAAGAAAGCGCTGGCTGAAATGACGGGCTTTGAGATGGAAAGAGATGCGATGGCGTGGAAACCGGATGAAGGTTACCGGAGTGAAAGGGTTTACCGATTTGTATCCGGTGTTTCTTATCAAGAAATCTTTTATTATCTTGGGAGTGTGCCCGAAAATGAAATTTATCAGATCGCGCCTGAGCTTTTGATTTTGAGAGAAGATTTATGGGAAAAGTGCATTCAGAAGGCAAGAATTTTAGGGGAAGAGGGATGGGAAGAAAAGTTTTTCAACAAAGACAACCCCTATAAACGAAGACCTGGCTATCTTTTAAAAAATAAAGAGGGTAAAAAGAAATGAAACTTTCGTTTATTGATTTGACTCCTGAAAATTGGGAAGTTTATAAAGTTTTTATCATGAAATCGGAAAGTACTTTTCCTGAAGAGGTTCAGGAAACTGAGGAAGATATTTATGAAACTCTTCTAAAAAAAGGAACCGCGGCAAAAATTGCGCTTGCAGACGGTGTTTATGCGGGCAACACCCTTGCCGGGAAACTGAATGAGGAAGAAATTGAGCTTTATTTATTGAAAGACAAAGGGATTAACCCTGATGCATCGATTTATCTTTATAATATTGTGGTGGATGAAGCCTATAAAAACAAAGGAATCGGTTTGAAACTCCTTTTAGAAACGGTGGAAAAAGCAAAAGCGATGGGATACCAAAAAATGATCGGGCATTTCAGAGAGAGCCAGTCTCTTGGGCTTTTTAAAAGAGCAGGGGGGCAAGAAATAGAACGGGTTGAAGATTGGTTTGATTCGGGTGAATCTTATGTTTACTGTGAGTTGGATTTTTAAAAACATTATACTGAAATGAATTTAAATTGCAAAAAAAACCTTTCTATCATTCCTATGAAGATGAGAAGCTATTGAAAATAAGTATTTTAAATAAACAGATAACGAAGGAAATCCTCCCTCCGTTATTTTAAGCCTCAATTTTTTGAAGAGCTTCTGTCTCGGTTGCAAAATAAGGAATAATTTCAAAAATTTCGAACATATCAAAAGTTTCATAGAGATTTTTAGAAAGATTGGTCAGGCAGATTTTCTTATTCATAGATTTTAAGGTATCATGAATAGAAAGGAGAATCCCAAATCCCCGGCTATACACTGTTTTCAGTTGAGCACAATTCACAACCACATTCTGTATTTTACTTTCTTCCACATGCCCCATAATACTTTTATGAACCTTGTTGACTGCTTCCATGTTGAGAAAACCAGAGAGATTGAAAACGGATGTTTGAGCGTTTATTTGTTTTAATTCAATGTCAAAACGCTGGTTAAAATGGTTGATTGCCTGCTCCTCATATTTAAAATAGGGGATAATATCAAAAATTTCAAGCAGCTCAAAAGTTTTATAAACAGAAGGAGGAAGATTGCAAAGACAAAGTTCCCCTTTTTTTTCCTTGATTTTGTCATGAATAGAAATAATAGTACCGATTCCTTTACTGCATACAAATGAAAGATTTTCACAATTGAAAATCACAAAAAGCTTTTTATCTCCCATCTCATCAAAAAGAGTGAAAGCTTTTTGAATAAAATAGTCGATTGTATCGACTTTAAGCTGCCCTTGAAGAGAGAGGACAAGGATTTCATTATTGATCAGGTTTTTTGATATTCTGATTTCTGCCATACCGTACCTCTATTGAAAATTCTTTTTTAACATGAGTTTGTTGCCTTTTTCGTTGTAACCGACTTGAGAGGAATATTTTTTCATCAGAAAAACTCCTCTGCCGTTATATGCTTTTGTATTGGTTTTTTCCTGGGTCATTTTTTCTTTCCAGTTAAAACCCGTTCCTTCATCTTCAACCATCAAAACAAAACTTTTATTTTCATAAGAAAGATCAACCGTTATTTTCTTGGTTTCATCGTATTTATTTCCATGTTCTAAAGCATTGTAAAGGGATTCATTCAAAAGAATCGAGATAATGTAAACATCAGGAGGCATGTTATCAACAGTTCCGCCCATCTCTGCGACGACATCGGCGATGAATTTTGATACTGCTTCAATGCTTGATTTAATGACGGCTCTTTTTTTCATTCAAATTAACCTGATAAAATTCATTATTCTAATAAAAAAGTTATTCAAAATTTAGTTTAAAACAAAATTTAAAATAAAAATCCGATTCCTGCGCTGATTTTTTTGAGAAGCGCATCGTAAAGCTCATCGTTGGATTGATTTTTCTGAACAGCGGCCGAAAAATTCAGGTAGCAGGATTCAGAAAAATAGTATTTAAGCCTTAAGGTCAGATAAAAGGAAAGAATAGAAAGTTTTTCAGATAAAACAGGATTTCCAGAAGCGTCATAGGGATACCGTCCGTCATAATTCTCTCCTGTAAATCCTGTAGAAAAAATAATCTTCCAGTCTTTCGGGTTCCATTCGATAGAAAAAGCCCCTTCACTCACCAGCGTGTTGTAGTAATTCTTGAATATAACCTCATCCCCATCCAGAATCAGGGTTGTTTCAGAAGGACCGAAAAAAAGATCATTGCCGTCAGAAAAATAATTTTCAAGTTTCGCCTTCAATGAAAAAGTGATGAAAGAAGAAAGGTAGTAGTCCCAGGTAAAAGAACCCCCGGCTTTGTTTCTGATTATTTTTTCCGAAGTTGACTGATAAGAAGAGTTAAAAATATATTTTTCAGTAAAAAAATCTTTCTCAAAGTTCAAATTTAAAGTGATTTTATGAGAGAGAGAAGGTGCAATTTCTGTTTTGATAGAGAAAGAGGCGTAATATTGATCGTAATCACTTTTAGAAAATAAATACCGCCCTCCATCTATTCCGAGAGCAAATACCATAAAATCAAAGTCACTTCTGTATTCGGGGTTGAAAAACACTTTCAGAAAAGTCCGGGATGAATCGTTCCACAAATTGTCATAAAATCCTCCCAATGTCAAATCCAGAGTATTTTCTTCTCCTTTAAGACGGTATTTCAGTTTTAAATTTCCGCTGAAATTGTCTTCTTCCTTTACAGAAAAGTATTTATCTAAAAAGAAATTTCCTTCCAGAAAAACAACACTGGATTCCCCCTGTACCGAAGCATGCCTGAATGACCAGAAAGAAGAAAGGATAAAACTCTCCTGATGATTTGAGTCTTCAAAAACATTTGAATCATAAGCGCTTTCTATTCCCAGATCGCTGTAGAAGGAAAATACAGCGGATTGAAAAAAAACAAGGAAAAGAAAAATAATTTTTGCCGTTTGATTCATAGAGGATTCTCCTTTATTCTATTTCTTTTAACAAATCTTCAATCTGTCTTGGATTTTTCTTTTTTAAAACTGCTTTCATAAGCACTTGAGAGGCTTTTTGAGTATTTATTTTTTTATCTCTTAAACTGCTTAGAATACCGATCAGGCGTTTCAGATAGTCTTCGTCCGGATTTGCACGAAAGACCGCCAGAGCAATTTCGGTGATTTCATTTTGATGAAAGGGTATTGCAATCTGATCTTCATAGGAAAGATAGAAATAAATCATTTTTGAAAGCTGTTCCTGAAAAGAATCAGAGGTTAGATTGAAAAGAATTTTTTCTATCTGAGCGATGGTGAATTTATTTCTGATCAGAAAAAAGACATTGTCCAGAAGAAGAATGTCTTTTATTTTATATTTCAGGCTGATTTCATCAATGAAAAGAAGATTTTTCTTTTCTTTTTTAATAAAAAGCAAAAGCTGTCCGGCAGGGACTTTTTTGATTGAAGCTTCTTTGATGATTTTCAAGAGGAGCTTTTGAGCGCCTTCGTTTTTCAATTCTTTTTCTAGAGTGTGAATTTCAGCCGCACTGTTCCCTAAAAAACTGTCATAGTCGCTTAAGTTTTCTCCTTGCGCCTCTGTATAAAAAGCGAAAAAAAGAAATAAAAGAAAAATTAAAATTTTCTTTTGAGTTTTCAAGTTTTTCCTGCCTTAGTTATTTCCATTCCCGGTCTGGGAAGAGCCTGCCCCTGTGTTGGGTTTTGCTGTTCCAGCCCTTTGTTTGTCGGTCATCCCTTTCTTTTTCATTTCTCTTGACATTTTATCTTTTTTATCACTGCTCCCATTCTCTGCAAGGGCTTTTTTCAGCTGGTTTTTCAAAGCATTTTTCACTTCATTCTGCAATGTTTTGGATGAATTTTTTTCCCCCTTTTCAGACTGGAAAACCTCTATCCCCTTTTTGACCGCCGCCAGAGTCTGATTTCTGGATTCCTGTTTAAAATAACCGTAAGACCGCATCTGCTCGTAGTTTTTTTCGGCTTCTTCAAGAACAGCAAGAGATTCTGCCCCTTTTATTTTCTTCTGGAGACAGGTTTCTATAATCTCTTGTATCAATTTTTTGTCATATTTCTGGTTTTTCCTGAGTCGGGCAAGATAGTGATCGAGGGAAGCATTTGCCTGAATCTCAAGTTTTTCCTGAAGCATGGTTTTGATTTCCTGCATTTCTTTTTCTTTTGCAAAAAGAAATGAAGAAATGAACATGAAAAAAAACATTAATTTGATAAAGCTTTTCATAGGCTCCTCCTCTCCTTTACTTAAAAACAACCAGAATCGAATTTTTATTGCCGAAATAGTCTTTTGCCCCCAGACTGTTTTTATCTTCCACTACTTCATCATCTACCACCAGAGTGTAATGATAAATCACTTTCATCTTGACCACCAGATCCAGCGCCCACTTTCCGTCTTTGTATTCCAGCTTTTGTTTTTCCCAGTTATTGAAATCGCCCATGACAAACACTTTTTGATCAGGGGAGCCTTCGTAGCTGATTGAAGCCAGAGTTTCATCCGGCAGGAGACGGGAAGAAAAAGGGTTTTGAAAGAAGAAAAAACTCCCCAGCGCCAGAAGAAAAAGAAAACTCAAAACCAGTTTAAGCTGAAAATATTTTCTTTTTTCTTTTTTTCTTCTTATTTTTCTGACGACTTTGTCTGAAAAATTTTCAGGAACATCAATTTCTTCAGAATATAATTTTTTAAGAAAATCCTGCATTTTCATATCCTTATCCTATTCAAAAAAAAGTTTCCATCTCTCGTTTTCTGAAAGACTGATTTTCAATTTTTCCCTAGCCCTTTTTAATTTTGACTTGACCGTATTTTCACTTTCTTCCATAATTTCAGCTATTTCAGTGGTGGAAAGATTTTCAGTATAATAAAGAACCAGAATAATCTGATACTTGACAGGGAGTGTTTTAATTTCTTTCCACAGCCAGAGTTTTATTTCCTCTTCTTCCAGATTGCCTTTTTTTTCTTCTGTTTCAACAATCTCTTCAAATAAAGGAAAAAAATTCTTAATTTTTTCTTTTCTTAACAATTTTTTTGCTTTATTGACTGTGAGGGTGTAAAGCCAGTTTAAAAAAGAATAATCGGGATTGTAACGGTCGAGTTTTTCATAGATAGTCATAAAAACCTCCTGCGCTGCATCTTCGATCATAGATCTGTCTTTAAAATAAAAAAACTTGTGGAGGATTCGAAAGACCAGTTTTTCGTATTTTTTCACCAGTATGCCGAAATCATCAGGGCTTCCTCCGTTTAAAAGGGCAAAGATAATCTCTTTATCTTCTTTCAGGCTCAAAAATGAATCCTTTGTTTTAAATTTAAGAAAAAAGGAAGAATAAATCTTCCTTTTCCCTCTTTTTCTTTTTACTGAGTCAGTGTTACTCCGGCAGTTCCGGTAATGTCCAGAGTCTGTCCGGCTGTGACTGTTTTGTCGGCAATGTCATAAGCCTGATAAGTATCGGCTTCTATTTTGATATCATAAACCCCCGGTTCCAGATATCCTAAAAGGAAAGTACCGTCTGACTGAGCCACTGTCGCGGTTACAGCAGTTGTCTCACCGTCTTTGAAAGCGCTGACGACAATTTTAGGAGTAGAAGCATCGGGTACTGCAATTTTTCCAGAGAGGGCGCCGGTTGTGTTTTTCTGAACAATCCGGGTTACGGGAGTCATTCGGTAAACCCCATTGGTAACTGTCAGAGAGTGGGCAACATTGAAATCTACGATCAGCTCGGTGGTGATTCCTTCAGTCAGGTCAAACGCTTTGGTCAGTTTGACAGTGTTTGAATTGAGGGTGGCATCCTGCCGGGAGTTGTCATTTAAAATAACCCAGCTGGAATTGACGGCAAACCTGATCTGCGCATAATGACCGGGAGTGAGAGAAGCAACGCCCAGATCCTGAAGAGCGGCATTGGTGAGAGCCAGAAGATTCACAGTTCCTCCGTCTGCAGACAGATTGACCCATCCTGTGTCGCTGGATGAAGTGGAAACGGAGACTGTGTCAAAGTTGATCCAGACTTCCTTTACATTGGAAAGGTCTGAGGGAGCGTCTGTGATAGACACTTTCAGGGTAGCATCGGAAACGGGAGTGTCTTTCTTACAACTGATGAGTGATAAGACAACACTCAAAATGACCAGCAGTTTAACAATGGTTTTCATAGCAAAGCTCCTTAAATAGTTTTTTTTATATTTCTATACCCCCTTTTTAAAAATCAGGGTGCAAAAAAATTAATTTTTAGCCCCCTATTATTTAAATTAACTCGGACACCGAGCGGAGTCGAGGTGTCACTTCGGCTCCGCTCAGTGACCGTATGGCTTCGATTAATGACCAAAACAAAGCGATGAAAGATTGCATCAGAAAAGACAATGACACTTTCTGATCAACTTACAAATATCAATGATAAGAAGATAATTGAGGAAATGGCTTTCAATAATCGACAGCCTGATTACAAACAAATCCATCTTATTCGTAAGAAAAAGTTTTTAACTCTTTATCATTTATTTTTTAGTATATTTTAAAAATAGACAATCAGGATTTTCTACCTTCAAATTAATATTCTGAATAATCCGGATACTCAAGGATATTTTTATGGATTTTCAAGGTTATTCTATTTATAAAAATTACCAGATTTCAAAAAAACTGGATGAAGGGGCTATGAGCTCGGTCTGGATAGCGGAAAACCCCGATCTGACAATTCCTTTTATTGCTGTAAAAATATTAAACAAAAACACCACTTCTTCCCGGATAGAAAATGTGATCCGTTTTAAAAACGAAGCAATGACCGTCTCAAAACTCCATCATCCCAACATCATAAAAATACTTGAAATCGGGGAAATCAATGATCAGCTTTACATTGCCTCAGAATATATTGAAGGGAAAAGCCTTAAAAAACATTTGGAAGAAACCTCTTTCCCTATTGACGAAAGTATTGAAATAATTCATCAGATCGCCTCTGCATTAACTTATATTCACAGCCATCATATTATTCACAAAGATTTAAAACCCGGCAATATCATGCTGACTCATCAAAAACTCCCGGAAGAAGAAAACAAGATCAAGGTTAAAATCATTGATTTTGGATTATCCGATGTAAAAGAACTTTCACGGTTTACGGACAAACAGGAAGTTGCCGGAACTTTCTACTATATGTCGCCGGAGCAAACGGGCATCGTGAAATACGCAATAGACGAAAGAAGCGATCTTTATTCGCTGGGCGCCTTGTTTTATGAGTTATTGACGGGAACCCCTCCTTTTACGGGCAAAGAGGCGGGGAGCGTTATTCATCAGCACATTGCCAGAAAACCTATGAAGCCAAGAGAAATCAAAGCGGAGATTCCTGAAATTCTGGAAAAAATTGTTTTAAAACTTCTGGAAAAAGAGCCTGAAAAAAGGTATCAAAGCGCAGAGTATCTTTTAAAAGATCTCGAAAAGACCAAAAATGGGGAGACAGATTTTATTCCCGGCGGTGAAGAAAAAATTGTCAAACTCAACTATCACGCTCCGCTGATTGGAAGAGAAAAGGAAATCAACGCTTTATCTCTCAGTATCGAAAAAATCCTTGAAAACAAGGGATGCTTTTACCTTGTCAACGGTGAAACAGGAACGGGAAAAACAAGACTTATTCAGGAAATACAGGATAAAATCTATGGGACATACGCTTTTATTGATATTAAATGTTTTCTGGAACACAGCAAAATATCCTATGGAATTTTTAAAGATATCCTGAACTTTTATCTGAAAAGGTTTGAAACCTATCCGGATGAAAAAAAAGATATTTACCGTAAAAAGATTAAGGAAATCACAAAAGAATGCGGCGCTCTTATCTTACAGTTGAATCCAATGATGAGCGAATTTGTGGAAAAACCTAATGAACTCGTGGAACTGGACAAGGAACAGGAAAAAAAAAGGTTTATCTTTTTACTGGCTGATTTTTTTAAACAACTTGCCAACCTTGAGATTCAAAAAGGCTTCTTTGTATTTATTGATGATATTCAATGGACAGATAGAGGCAGTTGGGAACTTTTAGAACTTTTTCTTGAAAATATTTCCCGCTATCCTATTTTTATTCTGGCAGCCTGCCGTCCTTCCGAAATTGCAGAAAATCATTTTATCCGCCCTTTTTTAGACAAAATATCTTATTTAAACCATCCTTATTATAAAATTGATTTGAAAAATCTGGATGAGGAAGAAAATCTGGAATTGGTTTCCTCCCTTCTTTATCAAACAGAAGATAAAACCAGAGTTCTGGCTGATTTTCTTTATCAGAAAAGCATGGGAAACCCATTTCTTTCTATTGAGATTTTAAAGCAGATGGTCAGCGACCATATTGTCTTTTTCAAGGAAAACGATTGGTTTTTTGATTCTCAGAAAACTGAAAAAAACTCTATCCCTTTATCCGTCATTGAAATTTTTTTAAACAGAATCAACAAGCTGAATGAAAACGAAAAAATGATTATCGCATCCGCTTCAGTTTTTGGAAGAATGTTTGAAATGCAAGATTTTTTTGAGTTCAATGAAGGCATGCATCAAAAAATTGTAGAAACCATCGACAAAAGTATTCAGCTTCAGCTTATTGAGAAAAGCGAACAAAACCCTGGAACCTTTGTTTTTATCCATGATAAAATACAAAATTATTTTTATTTTCTTCTGAGTAACGAACAGCAGAAAGCTTTTCATTTAAAGATTGCCGCTCTTCTTGAAAGGAAAAACCCTTTTTTAACCGAAGAAAATTTGTTTAGGGTACTGGAACACTATATCAAAGGGGAAAATGAAGAAAAGATATTGGAATATTCTTTTAAAGCAGGTCTTTCGGCAAAAAATCTTTTTATCCATGAAAAAGCCCTCCGTTATCTTTTTCTCAGCCAGAAATTGCTTAAAAAAAGGGGATTTGAAGGAAAAAAAGAATGGCTTGAAACTTCTGAAAATATTGGAGAAATTTATCTAATTATCGGGAAAGTCGATCAAGCGCTTGCCGTTTATCAGGAAATCCTTTTATTCAAAAAAACAACTTATGAAAAAGCGGCTATTTATCAGAAACTGAGTTTTGCCTATTTTAAAAAAGGAGACCCTGTCTCATCTGAAAAATTTGCGCATATGAGTCTGGCATTACTGAAAGAACGATGCCCTAAAACAAAAATTGTATTTTTCATCAAACTGGTGAAAGAACTTTTTTTCTACGGCTTGATTTCCATCCTGCCGGATTTTCTTTTGAAAAAGACCATAAGAAACAGGGCAGTAAACTGCCTGAAAGTCTGGAATTACTATACGCTGGATCTTATCTATGCTTTTAACAGCCTGTTTAAATATTCTTACACTATTTTAAGATCCCTGAACATCTCCAAAAGAATTGGCCAGTCATCCGAACTTGCTTTGACCCTGAATTCTTATTCCGGTTTTTTCTTAAACTTTTCTTTTTTTAAAAAAGCTCTTTCATATAATATAAAAGCCATGGAAATACAGAAAAAACTTAAAAATCAATGGGGCATTGCCAGAACACACCAGACTATCGGCTTTATTTATCAGTATCAGGCAGAATATGACAAAAGTATTGAAAGTTTATCCAAAAGCATTGAGATATTCGAAAAAATAGGGGATTTAAGGGAGCTGGGAATTTCTTTGTATCTGCTTTCCCAGAATTATTACTATGCCGGTGATTATAAAAAATCTTCAGAAATCAATACCCGCTACATGGAACTTTTTAATCAGACAAAAGATAATTACGGCATCAGCGGATCTCTTGCGGGGCTTGCCAAAGTGGCAATTGAAAAAGGAAGCCTGGATGAAGCGGAAGGCTTTATTCAGACTGGATTAGAATTAAGCGAGGAAAACCAGCTCTGGTATGTTTATTCGGCTTTGAATATGGAGCAGGGGGTTCTTTTTTTAAAAAAGGGAGAACCTGTTCAGGCTTTAAACTATCTGGAAAAAGCAAAAGAAATTTATTATAGCAAGAGATTTTTCAAACCCAATATCAGTTTAATTTTTCCTCTTTTTTCTGAAGCGTATCTTCTCGATTTTCAGGAAAAATCTTTTTCTCTCTCCTTGAAAGAAAAAAAACACTACCTTCATAAAATCAAAAAATCAGTACGGACAGCCTTAAAAAAAACAAGGCAATGGCATAATTTTTACAGCATCAGTTTAAGATCCGCTGCAAAATACTACCAAATGATCGGAAAAACCAAAAAAGCTGAAAAAATGTTCTTGAAAACCATTCAATGGAATGAAAAAATCAACCGGAAATACGAGCTTGCTTTAAGTTATTACGAATACGGGAATTTTCTCGCATTTGCCTCCAGAGCGAAGGAAGCAAAGCGTTTCTGGGAAAAAAGTTATTTTCTGTTTCAGAAAATGGAGATTGATTTTTATTTAAAAAAGCTGAATATTCTTTTGGGTATCAACAATGAAGACTCCCTTCCTATTGAAAGATTGATTAACAAAAATAAGCTTCATACGATTATCAAAGCAAACTATGAGATCAGCGCCACTTTGAACCTGAATATTCTTCTGGAAAAAATTCTTGATCTGGCCATGGAAATCACGGGCTCCCAGAAAGGAATCCTTTTGTTGAAAAACATTGAATCAGAAAAACTGGAAGTCTCTGTCAACCGCAATATTTATCATGACGATCCCCTGAAAGAAGAGTTTTCCAGCAGTATCATTGAAAAGGTCTTTTCCGAAGGAGAAGCCTTAATTACAACCAACGCCTGCTCTGAAAAAAAATATCTTTATCAAAGCGTGTTAAACTATGGACTCAAATCGATCTTGTGCTCACCCATTAAATACAAAAATGAAATCTTCGGGGTCTGCTATCTGGACAACCCTCTGGCAAAAGGCGTTTTCACAATGGATGACAGGGAGCTTTTAAATGTTCTGATGACCCAGGCCGCAATATCGATTGAAAATGCCCGCCTCTACCAGTATGCGATTCTGGATACCCTCACCCAGCTGGTAACAAGAAAACATTTTTACTTCCTTCTTCAGAAAGAAATCAGCCGGACCCTGCGCTATCAGGCTTTTTTCGCCCTATTGATCATCGATCTGGATGATTTAAAATATTTAAACGAGAATTATGGCAATGAAGCTGGCGATGAAGCAATCAGGGCTGTTGCAAAAATCATACGGGAAAGCTGCCGCAATACCGATACTCCGGCAAGATTCGGCGGAGAACAATTTGCCGTTATCCTTCCGGAAACCAATTTGAAGGGAGCCGAGATTCTGGCCGGAAGAATCGTAAAAAAAATCGAAAACCAGAAAATAGACTATCAGGGCTATAGTCTAAAAACAAGCGCAAGCATCGGCATATCTTTGTTCCCCTATCATGCCTCCAATCAGGAGACATTGATAAAAACAGCGGAAGAAGCGCTTTGTGTTTCTAAAAAAGGAGGAAAAAGCAAAGTCAGCGTCTATGAAAAAAAATCAGACACAACTCCTGCTTTTATTTGTGAACCTTCAAACTCTCATTCAATTTTAAATGAAGATAAAATAAAATCAATTTTTGAAACAACCCATGAAATCAGCTCTTTTATTCACCTTGAACACCTTTTGGATAAAGTGATCAGCATAGCTGTAGAAACAACCGGAGCTGAAAGAGGATTCCTTATGCTGGAAGACGAGGTTAAGGGAGAGCTTCAGATTGCGGCGCATAAAAACATTAACAAAATAAATGAAAAATTTTACTCTCAAAGGATCGTGGAAGAAGTTTTCAAAACAGGGAACATTGTTCTTACAACCGACGCTGAAAACGACTCGGTTTATAAAAAGTTCGACAGTGTTGTTTCCAACAAGCTGAAATCAGTGCTCTGCGTTCCAATTCTTTATAAAAGAGACATTAAAGGAGTTTGTTATCTGGATCATCCTTACGATACGGCTGTTTTTAAAAAAGAAGATATCAGTATCCTGAATGTTTTGATGACTCAAACAGCCGTTTCGATCGAAAACACCCGTCTTTATAAAATTCAAATGCTGGAAACAGAAAAAAAATATTTGGAAAAAATCAACAGCCTGAAAAACGAATTTCTGGGAATCGTCAGCCATGATCTGCGCTCCCCCATCGGAAAGATTCAGATGCTGTCAAGCTATATCATCAATAACCAAAATATTATTTCTAAAGAAGACAGCCATGAGTTTCTTTCTGACATAAAAAGCACAAGCCAGTTTATTCTTAATCTGATTGAAGATCTTTTGGATATTTCAAAAATCGAGATGGGGCACTTGGAACTTTGTAAATTCGATATCCCGGCAGAAAATTTGATTCAACAAATTATTCTTTTCAATCAAGCAGTTGCAAAAAATAAAACCATTTCCATTGTTTCCAAGATTGAATCAGGAGTCGAAGTCATTCATGCGGATGAAGCGAGGATCAAACAAGTCTGCAATAATTTACTCAATAATGCTTTGAAATTTTCTCTCCCTCACTCAAAAATCACTATTCAGGTCAGCAGAAAAGAAGACAGCCTTCTTTTTCAATTTATCGATCAGGGTCCTGGAATTCCCGAAGCAGAAATAAGCAAACTCTTCCAGAAAGAATTTTACCAGACAAGCGTGAAATCTACTGATGGAGAAAAAGGAACAGGACTGGGGCTTTCCATTGTCAAAAAAATCGTTGAACTCCATGGAGGGCAAGTAGGAGTTGAGAGTCAGATCGGAAAAGGCTCAAATTTCTATTTTACTCTGCCTCTCTAAAACAGGAGTCCGAAAAACCGGGCTCCTGTTTCTTTTTTCATACCAATAAAACTGAAATACTTTTATTCTGATTGATATTGAAAATAACTTTTGCGAAAATACCGGCTACCGAGACTTCATGATACCAAGGTTCGTCTTTGATAAACAGAGCCCCTCTGATAACTGCATCCGTTCCGATGACAACATCAATTATTTTTTTCTCATATGCGTTTTGGAGGTTTTCAACCGCATTGCCGCTGAAATAAGGGAAGGTACAGGCTATAACAATTTGTTTTGCTCCATTATCTTTTAATAATTCACAGGCTTTCACAATCGTACCGCCGGTATCAATCATATCATCGACCACAAATACATTTTTTCCGTCCACATCTCCGATCAGTTTCATCACATCAATCTTGCTGATTTGAGCATAGTCTCTTGATTTATAAATTACAGCGAATTCTTTTCCCATCTTTTTGGCATAAAAACGGGCACGGTCAGTCCCTCCTGTATCGGGAGCCACCACCATGAAATTTCCCTGAGGATAAATCAGTTTCAGTTCTTCCATGATTGCATTGGAAGCATGAAGGTTTTCAAGTTTGGCTGTATCAAAAAAACCGCCGATCGCATCACTATGGATATCGATTGTAATCACACGGTAAGTACCCACATCTTCCAAGAAACGGGCAGCCAGTTTTGCAGTAATTCCCTCTCTTTCTTTCCTTCTTTCCTGACGGCTGTAAGGATACTGAGGCACCACTACCGTGATTCTTCCCGCATCGGCTTGATGAGCTGCATCAATAGCGGTTAACAAAGCGATAAAATTATCATTGACAGAATAAGCGACTTGAGGATCGTTTAAAAGCTGGAAGATATAGACATCGTCTCCCCGAAGCGGTTCTTTGATCACTGTTTTCACTTCCCCGTTTTTAAACCAGATCTCCTCTGAATCCACTTTTTTGAAATTCACCCCTGCTTCACGGCACAAAGGAGCCAGCGCCTTATAAACCCTGTCCCCGAATTCTTTACCGCTGTTACAGAAAACAAAACTGATATTTTCGCTCATATAATTAAAGCCTCCCTAATTTTTTCCCAGTCTTTTGGTTCTTTTAAAAGAAATGTTTTTTTGATGCCGTTTTTTTGATAAGCCGCAATATCGCTTTTTTTATCTCCGATACCGGCAGCAAGTTTGAGGCCTGTTTTTTTGATCAGGTCCGCAAGCGCTTTATTTTTATATTTTTGATTGGCTATCGGATAATCTTTTGATGACCAGAAAATAATGGGACCTGCCGGAAGAGAATGCAGATCAAACCATTGTTTGGTAAAACAGGAAAACCGTTCTTCCCGATGCGTCAGGTAAATAATATGGTAATGTTCTGAAAGAATTTTCAAAGTCTCTTCCGCACCCTGAATTTCTTTAAACTGCGACCTTGTGAGAAGCAACCAGTAGGAAAAATCAACAATAGTGTTATCAACATCACAAACCAATGCCTGTTTCCGGTTATCTTTTTCAAGAACCAGAATATGAAAAAAACTGAAAAAATATTCCATATTCTGAATCTGGGTTTTTATTTTAAAAACTCCGGAATTTTCAAACTCATATTCCAATTCAAAAAAACCATTCTGATCGGTTTCAGTTTCCCCGATCTTTTTATTTTCAAGAAAAAACTCAATCACCGTCTTTTTCATTCCAAATTTAAAATAAAGGAAATAACTGACCCAGCCTTTCAAAAAAACCGATTTATGATTTGTAATTTCATCGTTTGTATTAATCCAGATCACAGGGGCTTCCTTTTTTTATTTTTCTCGATATAAACAATAATGTTCCAGATATCAGAAGGAGTAATCCCCTGAATCCTTGATGCCTGCCCCAGATTAACCGGCCTGACTTTGGAAAGTTTTTCCACCGCTTCTCTTTTCAAATTGGGTACCAGGCTGTAGTCAAAGTCTTCTGATAAAGGTTTATTTTCCACTTTACGGAATTTTTGAATCTGCTCTTCCTGATTTTCAAGGTATCCCTCGTATTTAGAAGCCACCAAGAGACTGAAAAGTTCTTCATCATCCAGACCGCTGAAAAAAGAAATGGTTTTTGCGTCTTGATACCCGATTCCCTTCGTGAAAATTTTATCCAGAGAATCTCCCGGTTTGATTTTTTCATTATTTTTCAGTATTTCATAAGACTCGATCTCTTCTTTTTTTAAGTGGATTTTTTTGATTTCCTGATGGCGGGTTTTCACTTTTTCCCATTTGGACTCAAATCTCTTATATACTCCCTCGGGAATCAGCCCTATTTCAAACCCTTTTTGCATCAGCCTTTCATCCGCATTGTCATATCGGAGGTGAAGCCTGTATTCAGAGCTTGAAGTAAAAAGGCGGTAAGGCTCCTTAATTCCTTTGGTCACAATATCATCTAAAAGAATGCCTATATAAGACTCGTCTCTTCCTAAAATCAGCGGGAGCATGCCCTTGATTTTCCTCACTGCATTGATTCCCGCTATCAAGCCTTGAGCCGCTGCTTCCTCATAACCGCTGGTGCCATTGATCTGTCCAGCCAGAAAAAGATTTTCCACAATTTTACTTTCCAAAGAAAGCTTTAATTCTTCAGGATCAGCAAAATCGTACTCAACCGCGTAGCCTATCTTTAAAATTTCCGCGTTTTCAAGCCCGGGTATGGAATGGATAAACTCATACTGAACACTTTCAGGTAAAGAAGAAGACATACCATTGACATAGACGCTTTCATGATAAAGCGATTCAGGCTCTAAAAAAAGCTGGTGGCGGTTTTTTTCAGGAAATTTTATCACCTTGTCTTCCAGAGAAGGGCAGTAACGGGGCCCCGTGCCTTCGATAACCTTGGTTCCGTAAAGGGGGGAAAGATGGATGTTTCTGGAAATAATTTCATGGGTTTTTTCTGTCGTGTAAGTGATATAGCAGTTTATTTTTGATGATGGATGTGTTTGTGTCAAGTAGGAAAAAGAAAAAAGAGCTTCCTGGTTTTCCTGTTTTTCTATTTTAGAATAATCAATTGTTTTTCCATGGATTCTGGCAGGGGTGCCGGTTTTAAGCCGTCCGATCCTGATTCCGTTTTCCTTGAAAGAGGCAGATAGATACTCTGAAGATCTTTCTCCGAAGCGACCGGATTTCTCGTGATAATCGCCAATATGAATCAGTCCTTTTAAAAAAGTCCCCGCAGTGACAATCACCGCATCTGAAAAATAGGCAATTCCCCTCTCGGTTAAAATCCCTTTTACTTTTTTATTTTCTACAATAAAAGAAGCTGCAATATCCTGAATAAGAGAAAGTCCCGGCTGATTTTCCATGATCTTTCTCATCATGAGGGCATAGGATACTTTATCTGCCTGTGCGCGGGGAGCCCAAACAGCCGGCCCTTTTGAAAGATTGAGCATGCGGAACTGAATACCTGTCTGGTCTATGGTTTTCGCCATCTGCCCGCCCAGAGCATCCATTTCACGGACCACAATCCCTTTGGCGATTCCTCCGATTGAAGGATTACAAGACATTTCACCGATGTGATCGATATTGATCATCATACAAAGTGTTTTCATCCCCATTCTGGCAGAGGCTAAAGATGCTTCGATTCCGGCATGTCCGGCACCGATTACAATAATATCATAAACCAGTTCTTTTTTCACTATTTTTCCTTTTTTTCCGCAAAAACTTCCATTCGCTCTTTTCAAAGTTTTAAGTTATCTTTAAACTAGAAATAAAAAAGAGATTTCATAATAAACTCAAGATTAATTTTCTTTTTCAAGTGTTTTTTTTTACATTTAAATTTAACGACAGAAACGAATCTTGAAAGGAAAAAAATCAAATCAGGAGAAAAAAAATTGTCTGATGAAAGAAGAAAATTTCTCAGGGTGAAAAAAAGCTTCCCTTTTAACTACAATATACGGGGGGAAAAGGAAATTTACGATGCTGAAACCGCTGATATCAGCCTCGGAGGAATCGGTTATATCTGCTCAGAAAATCTGGCTATCAATAAGATCATTCATATGAGAATGCACATCCCCGGATTTAACGAACCCATGTCTATCCGAGGAATTATCCGCTGGAAAAAAGACTTAGGGCAGGGAAAATATTTTCTGGGCGTTGAGTTTTATAATATTGAGCAAGAAGAAAAAGATTTGATTTTAAAAGCCTTAAGAGAAGGCTGATAAGATTCAGGAGGAAAAGTGGATCAGGAAAATTTTGAAATTATCAATGATCAGATTAAAACATTTATGTCATCTTATCAGGAAAATCCCTTTATGATTCCCCTGAAAAGAATCTTATCCTTACATAAAAGACTGGTTCAAACCCTTATCGATATAGAAGATCCGGTTGTAAAAAACATTTTGGGAAAAATGGATGATGCGGTTCAACTCATTTTATCCGGCGATGAATCCATGCTTTTGGATACAGCAAAAGACAGCTATCATACCCTTTTATGGAAACTCCATCAATACCTTTTAAAATCGGTTTTCCCGAAATAAAACTGATTTTTGCTCATCGATTTCAAGATTTTAAGGACACACTTTATGCAAATTTATAAAAAATGGATCAAACCCTTTCTTTTTCTCATGGATCCTGAAAAAGCGCACCATTTTACCCTTATCTCGCAAAACATTATGGGAAAAACAAAAATAAATAAACTTCTCAAGCCTCTGTTTCACTTTGATGATCCTGTTTTAGAAACAGTGCTTTTTGGACTTCATTTCAAGAATCCTGTAGGGCTTCCCGCCGGATGTGACAAGAAAGGAAACACGATACAAACATGGGATACTTACAGCTTCGGCTGGGCCACTTGCGGCTCCATTACCCATTTACCCCAGCCCGGAAACCCCAAACCAAGGCTTTTTCGAATGGTGAAAGATGATTCTCTCCAAATCAATCTGGGATTAAACAGTATCGGCGCACAGGCGATGAAAAAGAAAATAGGCCAAAAAAAGCCTTCCTACCCATTCGGCATCAGCATCGCCCGGACTACAGACATTCCAGACGAAGAAGCGGTGGAAGACTATATGAAAAGTTTTCAGACCCTCTATTCTCTTCCGGATTATTTTGAAATCAATATCAGCTGTCCGAATATTCCAGACACTGAATATTTTAAACGGGGTTCTTTTCTTCCCAATCTTTTTGAAAAATTAAAAAACGCAAATACGCAAAATAAACCGCTTCTGGTAAAAATAGCCCCCTGTCTGGAAGACGATGAACTGAAATTAGTGCTTGACAATATGAGAGAATATGAAATGCACGGAATGATTATCTCAAATCTTTTAAAAGATTTTTCAGGCATTGCGCCGAAAAGCGAAGTACGGCAAGGCGGAATCAGCGGAAAACTTCTGGAGCCTTATACAAATCAAATGATCCGTAAAGTTTATCAAAGGACAGATGGAAAACTTCCTATTATTGGTCTTGGGGGTATCTTCACAGGCAAAGACGCTTATGAAAAAATCAAGCTTGGGGCAAGTCTTCTCCAGCTTTACAGCAGTATGGTATTAGAAGGACCCGGGGTAGTGAAAAGAGTTTTAAAAGAACTGGCGTATCTTGTAAAACAGGATGGGCATCAAAATTTTCAGCAAGCGATTGGAAAATATTAAATTATTTTAGAATCATCTCCCTGCTATTGAAAATAAGTATTTTAAGTTACAGATTCCGGTCTTTTGCAAGCAAAAACCGGAATGACAGGTTTGCATTTTATATTCAGTTGTGTATATTTTCTTTTTTCTTTAATTTATTTTTATTATCATTAAATAAATAGTTTATAATTTTGGAGAAAAATTGAAAAAAATACGCCTGTTATCATTTATTTTTTTCGCTTCTGCCATGATTCTTCTTTTTTATTATATGAGCCGCTCGAATTACCTTTTATTCCATTCTTTGGCTGAATTATTCAGCATCATTATTGCCGGAGGAATTTTTTTAATCGTCTGGAACACCAGAAAAATCTCTGAAAGCGCTCCTCTTTTTCTTCTCGGAATCGCCTATTTTTTTATCAGTATTCTTGACCTTCTTCATACTCTTGGTTATAAGGGAATGAAGATTTTTACAGACTATGATTTTTATGCCAATCAGCTCTGGGTCGCAGCCCGATTTATGGAAGCGGTTTCTCTTTTTATTGTCGGGCTTTTTTCCAACCGTAAAAAAATTCCGTTTGTCTCTGTTTTTTACATTTATCTTGCTTTTACCACTTTAGCGGTTGTATCTATTTTTTTTATCAAAGTTTTTCCAGTCTGTTTTATAGCAGACCAAGGGCAGACGCTTTTTAAAATAGCCGCTGAATATGTTATTATTGTAATTCTTGCCACTGGAATATATTTCCTTCATCAGAAAAAAAAATCTTTTTCACCCGTTATTTATAAACTTCTCTTCTGGTCTATGGTCATTACTATTGCCAGTGAATTTTCTTTTACCCTTTACACAGATAATTACGGAATTTTGAATTTTGTAGGGCACATTTTTAAAATTATCTCTTTTTTCCTGATTTACAAGGCAATCATAGAAACCAATCTGAAACATCCCTATGACATGATTTTTAAAAAATTAAAAGAAAAAGAGAGTTTTCTGGAAGAAGCCAATGAAACAAAAAACAAACTCTTTCTGATTCTGGCTCACGATTTAAAAGCTCCTTTTTCAAATATTTACAGCCTTTCAGAAATTTTAATCCATGATATTCAGCAAAAAACATTAAAAGAAAATGAAAAAGACAAGTACAATAAAATGATCTTTGACTCAGCGTTCCGTTATTCATCTCTTTTAGAAAATCTTCTTCATTGGGCAAATACCCAGCTTGATCAGCTGGAATGCAAGAATGAAAAACTGGATTGTTATGAACCTGCTTTAGAAGCATTCGAATATCTTGAAAAAAGTGCGGAACAGAAAAATATTGAAATCCAGATTCTATTTCCTCCTAAAAAATTTTACGCTGACGCAGATCGGAATATGATTAATGCAGTTTTAAGAAATTTAGTGTCCAATGCGCTGAAATTTACTCCTCGGAAAGGGAAAATTGAGATATTGTGCGGCGAAGAAGAGAATTATTTAATAATCACTGTCAAAGACAACGGTCTCGGCATGTCTGAATCAATGGTAAAAAAATTATTTGAAAAAAATTCTTTTAACTCCACCTACGGTACAGAACAGGAAAAAGGGACAGGGGTCGGACTTGTGATCTGTAAAGAGTTTGTCAATAAAAACGGAGGGGAACTCCGGGTTGAAAGCCAGCTTGGAAAAGGCAGTATTTTTTCTTTTTCGTTGTTAAAATCTGAAAATAGTGCAAGCATGTCTTAAAAACGATTCAAATATTTATTAAATTTATTGTAAAAATAAAAAGAGGAACCCTTATGAAACAACACACCAGCGAATGGCTCGATGTTTATTACAAATCCTTGATTGATTCGCTCACATCAAAAGCCCTGCTTTTTGGAATGTGGGGGAATAAACCAATGGCTGCTTTTTTTGAAAACATGGCAAAATTTGCTGAAAAACAGTTTGAATCATTAAAAAAAGATAAATAGTCCCCTATGAATTTTAATTTTGAGAAATCACTGGACAAACTTCGTTTGGTGGTTGAAAAAATGGAGAATCAGGATACGAGTTTAGAAGAATCACTTTCTCTTTACACAGAAGGCATAAAACTCTATAAGAGCTGCGCTTCTTTTTTAGAAACTTCCAAAAGAAAAGTGGAAATTCTGAAGAACGGAAAAGAGATTATTGAGAATCCGAAAATCAAGCCTGATATTGGACTATTTGAAGATATAGAATAACAAAAGAGGGAAATAAATTTATATTTTTCCGCATAATTGATTATTTTATTAAGGGAACTATCCGAAAATAATTTAAATTTTATAAACAGGACATGAGATGGAATATCTTTTGACAAATATTCATAGAATTGATTCTAAGGGAGAAGGGAAAGGGATCTTAGGTGTTTCATCTGATAATTTAATTACTTATAATTCAAAGAAAACCAAAAAGCCTGTTTCTTTCAATGTCGGCGGCGACTATTACGCTTATCCCGGATTTATCAATTCACATGACCACCTTCTTGGAAATTATTTTCCAAGAGTCGGGAACGGTCCTTACTTAAACTGGCTGCCATGGGACAACGATCTCAAATCTGCAAAGATTTATCAGGAAAGAGCCAAGCTGACGAATTATGAAATCTATTTTATCGCCTGTCTTAGAAATCTGATCTCAGGAGTGACCTGGATATCGGATCACATTCCCCATGTTGTCAATGAAAAATTTATTCCTCATTTACCGATTAACATAATCAGCCGTTATACTCTGGCTCACGAAGTTTCTTCCTATGACTTGAAATGGGGCGATCCCAAAAAAGAACACGAAATCGCTAAAAAAGAAAAAATCCCCTTTATTACTCATATTGAAGAAGGATTTGACGAAGAGGCAAAAAAAGGAGTGGATTACTTAAAGGAATATCAGGCTTTAGACGAATATACTGTTATGGTTCATGGGATTGCCCTTTCTGAAGAAGATTTAAAAGATATCGGCATAGCAAAAGCTCATTTGGTTTGGTGTCCGACTTCAAATACTTTTATGTTCAGTAAAACAGCGGATGTCAAAAACTGGCTGAAAAATAAAATCAATGTCTGTCTAGGCACTGATTCTCCTATGTCAGGCGGATTAAACCTTTTAGAAGAAATCCGTTTTGCCCGCTCTGTCTATGAAAAAATGTACGGTGAAAAATTGGATGAAAGGCTGATTTTTCAAATGATTACCAGTAATCCGGCAAAAGCTTTTAAAATACCTGCGGGCGATTTGAGTGAAAACTCTCCCGCCAATTTTGTCATTACCCGAAAAATTACGGATAATCCATACACCAACCTTGCATATCTCACATTAAGCGATATTGCTCTGGTAGTAGTAAATGGAAAGCCTCTTTATGGAGACATGAAGTTTGCGCCGCTTTTAAAAGAATTAAAAATCCAGCACTGGAAAATTGAAGTTGAAAACGAAGAAAAATTTCTGGCAATCCGGGGAAGTCTAAAAATCCTGAAAAAACTGAAGACGCTTTTAGGTTATCCGAAATACCTTCCTTTTTTGCCGATAAATCTTGATTAAGAGAGAGGATTAAAAAAATGCCTTCTTTAAGAAAATATAGATCCAATTCCATCATTTATTTTGAAGGGGATGTAGGAAAAGAAAATGAAGGAGCAAGAGAAATTCTCTTGATCCGGGAAGGAAAAATTCTTTTAACCTATAAAAATGTCACTGGCGAGACAGTGAATGAAGTGATCGGAAAGGGCGAGTTCTTCGGGGTTCGTTCCGCTATTACCCGTTCGCCGAGAGAAGAAAGAGCGACCTGTATTGAAAACTGCGAGGTTCTTATTTTTGAGGTTCCTGAATTTGAAGAACTGATTAAAAAAAATCCTCCTATCGGCTTGAAAATCCTTAGAATGCTATCCAATAATCTCCGGCTGATTACACGGGAAGAAAAGAAAATGATTACCCAGAATACTTTTGAAGACCCCGGTACAGAACTTTATAAAATGGGACTTTATTTTTTTAGTCAGAGAGCTTATTCAAAAGCAATTCAAATCTGGAAACGCTTAGGCGATACCTATCCTGACCATCCTGAAGTTGAGCCTGCAAAAGAAATGATCCAGCAGTCGGAAGAAGCAATCAAAACCGGCTATCACCCTACGATTAAGCGAGGAGATTAAAATGGCTGAAGGACAAAAAAATTTTTTAAAAGAGTATAAAAAAGATACTGTTATTTTTTGTGAATATGAACCGGGCAATGCCTTTTATCTGATTCGCAAAGGCAAGATAAAAATCACAAAAATTACTGAAAAATATGAAAAAACAATCGATATTCTGGAAGAAGGTTCTGTTTTTGGAGAAATGGCAATCATTGATCAGGCTCTCCGAAGCGCAACCGCGATTGCTGAAACAGATGTCCAGTTGACAGAATTCACCAAAGAAAACTTTAAAGGAATCTTAAGCACGCATGCCGAACTTTTGGTCAACCTGATCCGGATCGTCTGTTTCAGGACGACAGATGCAAAAAGAAGGCTTTCCCTCCTTCAGATCAAAGACGATGAAGGAAAAGTGATTGATGCGATTTTAATGCTGGCGGAAGGGTTGATTCGAAAAAATCCAGAGCTTCTTGAGGAAAAAAACATTGCGATTAATTCAACAATTTCTGATGTCGGACACTGGTGCGGGCTGGATGAAAAAACTGCAAAATCGGTTATTTTCAACCTTGAAAAAATGGAAAAGCTTGAAAGTAAACCTGGTGCAATCATTATTAAAGACTATGTGGATCTTCGAAGAATTCTTGAACGCAAAAAAAAGATGGCAAAATTAAACGATTAGTGATTTTATTTTTAAGTTTGACAAAAAGGTAGAGGGACAAGAGATGGAAAAACTTTTAAACGGAGTTGTACAGTTTAAAAAAGAAGATTTTGAGGCTCATAAAGAGCTTTTTCAGGAACTTGCTAATTTTCAGAAGCCCCATACTCTTTTTATCGGGTGCTCAGACTCCAGAATTGTGCCTAATATGATCACCAGCACTCTTCCGGGAGAGCTTTTTGTGATTCGCAATATTGCCAATATCGTCCCTCCTTACCGTATTAAAGATGAATATCTGGCAACAACTTCCGCGATAGAATATGCTGTTATTGTCTTGGAAGTCGAAAATATTATTATCTGCGGGCATTCAAACTGCGGGGGATGTAATGCTTTATGGGCGGATTCTGAAAAACTTTCAAAAACTCCGAATGTTAAAAAATGGCTTGAACTTTTTGAAGATGTTAAGGAATCGGTTAAAAAAGTCCCTGAATCTGAAAATCATTCAGCCCGTGAATGGATTACTGAACAGCAGAATGTTTTAAAACAGATGAAACACCTTCTTTCCTATCCTTTTATCCGTGAAAAATACCAGAAAAATCAGCTCAATATTTACGGATGGCATTATATTATAGAAACTGGAGAAGTTTTTCAGTTCAATAAAGAAACCGGCAGTTTCGAACTGATTAAATAGTCAACCCTGAAAAACCCAAATTTTAAAACAACCCTGCACGAGGCAGGGGTTCCCCGTCCTCCGTGTCCTTAAAGACTTAAGGATAAGGTGATTTGAGTCAAATCAGATGAAACCTTTTACTGTAAAGGATTTCTTGACTTTTTCAGGCTCGACTCATGAGATAAATTCATTAAGCGAATTCCTGATTTCTTTGTAAAACAAGTTTTCTTTCTATAAATTTGATTCAAAATACCAGAAGGATATTTTGAATGATCAGACTGGACGATATTCAGGAAATCAGAAAACGAACAGGGGTCGGATTAAAGGAAGGCGTTGAAAAAATATTCGAACGGATATGAAAAAATCAGCCGAAAAGGAAGCCGTTTATTTCAATATCTGATTCGATTTTTTATCTTTATGCTGATTTATGGAGTTTTTTTTACTGTTTTGGGATATGAGAAAGCGCCCTTGGGAGAGTCTATTGCAAAATGGACTGCCCAGTTAAACGCTGTTTTTTTAGACTGTGAAACTGACTTTTTAAATGGACATCAGGCAAAAAATTACTCTCTTATCGTGAATAAAAAACAAATGCTTTCCAATGAACCGATCAAAATCGGATTAAAAGTCAAATACGACGAACTTTATTCTTTGACACTTGGGACAACACTGCCGCACTATCCTCAACTCAAAATTTTCAATGAGGTTATGAAAGAGATCAAAGACAATCAAAAACCATTGAACCAGCCCCGCTATCCCCTGGATAAAAAAGAAGAAAACAGCAACACTCGAAAAAGTTTGGAAATCAATCTTTTGGGAGAAAAAAATTATTTGATTGATATCCGGCCTTCTGTTTTAGATATTGAATTGATCAAAAACAGTAAAACTGAAAATTACTTTATCCTGAAAATTTCAATGCCGAATCATGAACCCAATCCGGTCAAAATTTTTATGATTATTTTTGTCCTTGGAATAGTTTTATATTTGAGTTTTTTTATCTGGATGGTTATAAAAATGAGCCATTCTTCAAAGCAGGCAGAAAAACATTAGAATGAAACAAGATTTTTTCAGTGCTTTACAATTGAAATTAATTCTTTTAAAATCTATATTCATTATGATATAATCATAAAAATAATTAAATTTATCACTATAAAATTTACTTCTGGAGGAGAAAATGGCAAAAGCAAAAATAGTCGGAGTTGGACTCTATGCTCCGGGCGAGCCGATTAACCACGATGAACTCAAAAAACTTGCCGATATTGAATTTGACGCATCAAAACTGGAAAGCAAATTAGGATATGACAAAAGACACCTCGCACAACTCAGGGGAATAGATGAAACCACAGCAGACTTTGCCACAAAAGCGGCATTGGCGGCGATAAAGAATGCGGGGATCGATGCGAAACAGGTAGGGCTTTTCATAGTCGGAACTGATTCTCCTGAATATATTTCTCCTGCTACTTCTGTTCTGGTTCAAGGCCGGATTCAGGGAGGAGAGCAGTTTTCCGGGGCTTTCGATGTTGTTTCTTCCTGCGCCAGCGCTATGACTGCTTTTGATATTGCAGCGAAAATGATTGCGGGAGACCCTGCTTTAGAATATGCAGTGGTAACCGGAGTTTATAATATGTCCCGATACATCCGCAAAGGGGATGTCTTTTCTATCCCTATGTTTTCAGACGGGGCAGGCGCCTTTGTTTTAAAAAGAACAGAAGATTCCGATCCTTCAGGCTATATGAACAATCTCTTTCTGGCAGACGGGACTCAGTGGGACTACCTTGGCGTTTATGCAGGAGGAACCAGAAAACCGGTTACTCATGAACTATTAGACAAAGGCGAATATGGACTTGAGTCATTAAAACCCCTGCCAGGCGATAGAAATATCAAGCTCTGGCCGAAATTTTTAGAAAAACTTTTAGAAAAAGCAAAAATCACGGTTAAAGATATTGATCATATTATTTTTACTCAAATCAACCGCTTTGTGATTCAGGAAGTCATGAAAATCATCGGCCTTCCGATGGAAAAAACAACCTGTATCATGAATAAATACGGATACACCGGATCTGCCTGTGTGCCAATGGCTTTTGCGGAAGCGGTTCAGGCGGGGAGTGTCAAGAAAGGCGATACAGTAGTCTTTATTGCATCTGGTTCAGGACTGACCGTCGCAGGAAATGTGTTTAAATATTAATTTCCTCATTAGTCTGTCGATTATTATTTTTAAATTAACTCGGACACCGAGCGGAGTCGAGGTGTCACTTCGGCTCCGCTCAGTGACCAAAACAAAACTATTAAAGATTTCATCAGAAAAATCCAAGCGGTTTGTACTGCATTCGGAGAAATCCCCAAGCTTTGTCTTTGATTTTCAAAGAAAAAGAAAGATCCGTGATCCGGGTTCCCTCTTCAGTCAGATAGACCTGCATAAGAAATTCTTCTTTGTTTTTCTGAATTTTTGTGACCGCCGGATCCTTTAGTAGCATTTTATCCTTGCAGACAGAAGGATCTTCTGCGACACAAAAAGGAACAAATCCTTTTTTATCCATCAGGAAACAGACTGAAAAAGATTTTTCAAATTCCATGGCGCGGAAAGTTAAACTGTCTTTCAATTGGTTCAAGATTTTTTTCATTTCTATTTCTGATTTTTTTTGGTAAGCTGTAGAAAATTTTTCAGATGTTTCCGGATAATACTCAGCTTCAAAGAGTTCTTTTTCACTGATAGCCCTGTCTGATAACTGTTTCTCAAAATAATTTTGAATCAAAATGATTGTGTCCTCAGCATTCTGACGGCAGAAGGACTGGAAATTATCCATATCGAAATTATTGATAATTTTAGATATTTCTTCTGAGGAATAAGTAATGTAATTGGCTGTTTTGGAAAGGAGAATAAAGTCTTCTTTGAAGTCTGAAATAGTTTCCTGAATATTATTAATTTTAATATCAATGTCTTCCACTTCTGAAAGTTCATTCATGGCCACATCGTTGATTTCTTTCGTGGCTTCAAAAGATTTGTGCATAAAACCGGAAAGCTCGTCAAAGTATTTTTTTAAGTTTCCCGTATCGTCGATGACGCTGTGAATTATTTCCTTACTCTGTTCCACCCTGTGAAAACTTTTATCCATATCTTTATTCAGCGCTTGAAGGTTGTCATAAACTTTTTTACTGATTTCAGTCGTTGTATCCGAAAATTTCTGAATTTCTCCCGCCACAATTTTAAAACCGTTCCCGAGATGCCCTGCCCGTACGGCTTCAATTGAGGCATTAATCGAAAGGGTTTTTGTCTTTTTCGCAATCTCAAGGATCAGCTTCATGACTTTTCCAATTTCGCCCGTAAAAAGCTTGATTTTTTGAAGATAGGAAGTGGTATCAAGGATAAATGACTCGAGTTTTTGAACCGAAGAAACCGTGTTGGACATAACAAGGCTTCCCTTCTCATAAACCGTGTTTGCCTGATCGGCTACATTGAAAGCTTCCTGGCTTTTCATAACAACAATTTTAAAAGAACCGAGAAGTTCCTGCACCAGTTCAATGATTTCCTGAGCATAGTGGATCTGGGTTTCAGATTTTTTTTGCGAAACCTGAGTATAATAGTTGATATCGGCTGAAAAAATGGAGAGTTTTTCTGATTTATCGGTTAGAAAGGACATGGTTTCATTTAAAGTGGAAAGCAGAAAATTGATATAGTCTTCCATTGAAAGAAAAAGTTTTTTTGAAACAGAGAGTTTTTTAGTCAGATTAATCTGGTTGTGTTTCACAATATCTTTCAAAAACTGGTTGATCTTTGATATTTTTTCTTTGACTTCGATCATTTCAGATTCTTCAGGGCATCTTTCGGTTTTTGGATCAAAAACTTCTTTTTTTTGATAAAGTTTCCAGAAAAGAGGGAAAAAAAAGAAAACAACCAAGGGGAGAAAAAACATCTTGTTGAAAACAATTCCTAAAACAGAAAAAACAAATTGAAGAATAAAAAGAATGGGAAGCACATTTTTATGGTTTAAAATAATTTGAATCTGCAGAAAAATTTGTTTTAATTTAATCATTTTCATGCCTTTTAGTTTCGTGATGAAAAATCCGAATCATGTTAGAATTAAATGAGGGTTAATATTAAATTTTACTCAAAAGAATTAAAATAATTATCGACTTGTTTTACTCTATAATATAATAATAAGAAATTTTTAATTTTTTTCAAGCAGTTTCCGCATACGCTCATGATACTCTTTCGCTTTCTTTTCAGGATCACTATCATAAATAACCGCTCTGGAAATATTGATTAAAAGGATATTGTCCTGATAAAGATTTTTAACAACTTCCGCAAGATCGCCTCCCTGTGTGCCGACGCCCGGAACCAGAAGCGAAAGGTCTTTGAAACTGGATTTCATTTTTTCCAATTCCTCTTTTTTGGTTGCTCCGATCACAAGACCCAAATTTTTGTTTTTTTGGTTCCATTCTTTTACTTTTTCAAAAACTTTTTCATAGATTTTTTTACCGTCTTTGGTTTCAAGAAGCTCAAAATCAGATGCGGATGGATTTGAAGTTAATCCCAGTACAAAAGAAACCTTGTTCTGATAACGGATAAAAGGCTCTATTGAATCAAACCCCATGTAAGGCGCCAGAGTGACCGCATCTGCGCCCAGGTCTTCAAAAACAGCTTTTGCATAATACTCTGCGGTGTTCCCGATATCTCCTCTTTTTGCGTCCAATACAACGGGTATTTCCAATTGATGCAGAATTTCAATAGTCCGGTAGAGGGCTTCCATTCCTTTCAATCCGTAAGCTTCATAAAAAGCCATATTGGGTTTATAAGCAACACTGTATTTTTCTGTCTGCTCAATAATCCATTGATTAAAAGTTAAAATAGGATTTTTTTCTTTTTTCATCTTTTCAGGCATTTTTTGAATATCGGTATCCAGTCCGATGCAGAGAAAATTTTGTTTCTTTTGAAACTGTTTTTGAAATTTATCTTTAAAACTCATGAAATTTCTCCTGAAAACTTATTTTTTTTAAGAATCTGCCGTCAATATATTAGATTTACTCTTAATGATTTTTCAATTTAAATTTACCATAGGAGATTCTAAAATGAAAATTAAAAATAGGTTTATTTTAACATTCGGGGTTTCCACCCTCTTTCTTTTTCTTCTATTGGGTCTTTTTCTTTTTCTTTCTGTCCGGACTAAAATTCATAAAGAGCTGGAAAAAGAACTGAATAATAAAATAGAAATGGTAAAAGATTATATCGAGAGCAATCTCAAAACAGGAATCAAAAATTACCTTCGGGGTATTGCGGAAAAAAGCAAAACTGATACAGAGATGTTTTATCAAGCGTTTTTTAATAAAGAAATCAAGGATGAAAAAGAAGCTCAAGACAAAGCTTGGGAATTTTTGAAAAAAATAACGATCGGTAAAACAGGATATATCTATATTTTGAATTCTCAAGGAATTCTTTTGAAACACCCGAAAGAATCTATTGTCGGAAAAGATATGAGCAAAGTGCCGAATGTAATCGAACAGCTCAAAATGAAATCAGAAAAATCAGCTGGTTATATTGAATATATGTGGAAAAATCCCGGCGAAGAAAAAGAGAGGGCAAAGGCGCTTTATCAGGAATATTTTGAAAAATGGGACTGGATCATTTCAGTTTCCTCTTATAAAGATGAATTTTCTAATCTGGTTGATTTGGAAAATTTACGGGCTGATGTTTCAAAAATCAGAATCGGAGACACCGGCTATCCTTTTGTTTTTGATGGAAATTTTGATTTTATCATTCACCCCAAGCTTCAGGGAAAAAACGGCAAGGATTTTCAGGATTCCAATGGCAAATTTTTTATGAAAGAGATAGGGGAAAAGAAAAACGGAAACCTTCATTATGACTGGAAAAATCCGGGAGAAGAAAAAGCCAAAGAAAAATTTTCATACTTCCGCTACATTCCTGAATTAGACTGGTATGTTGTTATTTCTTCTTATCTTTATGAGTTTTACAGTACGATTTATATTGTCAAAGATGTGTTGATTATAGCCAGTATAATTTTTATCCTGATGTTTGCCGCATTGATTTTCTGGTCGGTGGGTTCTCTTTTGAAGCCGATTCATTCAATGAAAAACACTCTTTCTGACATTGCTCAGGGACAGGGAGACCTGACATACAGGATAGAAATTAAGAATGCGAATGAAATAGGGGAAATGGCGGGATTTTATAATTCCTTTGCGGATAAAATAAAAACTCTGATTAAAAATATCAAGAACGAGAGCGAAAATATTGCGCAGACTGCCAATGACCTGGCTTCCAATTCGCATGAAAGCGCTTCCAGCATCCAGGAGATCACCGCTTCTACTTCTTCTGTGCTTTCCAATATTCTCCGCCAGAAAGATAAAGTCATGACTTCTTCTAAAGAAATTGAAAGCATTTTAACCGGTATCGGTGAAATCAACCGGATGGGCGATCAAATCGAGAACCAAATCGCTTCTGCATCCGCATCAATAGAAGAGATGGCAGCCAATATTGTCAGTTCAGCAAACATGGCGCATCAGGCTGATAATATCTCGAAAAATCTTGAAAATAAATCGGAAGAAGGAAAACAGTCGGTTGAAAAACTCAGCATTGCGATTGAAGAAGTAGCCAGAAACTCTGAAAATATTCAGGAAATGGTGAAACTGATCATGGATATCTCTGAGCAGACAAACCTTCTGGCAATGAACGCTGCTATTGAAGCAGCCCATGCCGGAGACTATGGGAAGGGGTTTGCCGTCGTTGCCGAAGAAATCAGAAAACTGGCTGATAAAAGCTCGAAAAGCGCAAAAGAAATTCAGGAAGTGGTGAGAAAAATCTCTGAGAGCATTTCTTATAACTTGGATATTTCTTCTAAAACAAGAGAAAACTTTACGATTTTAAAGAAAGAAATCGATCAGGTCAGAAACTCCAATCATGAAATTTCCTCTTCCATGGAAGAGCAGAAAACAGCGAATCAATCGATTCTGGAATCAATCAGCGCTTTAAACACTTATATTCATACCATTGTGGATAAACTGAAAGAGCAGGTAAAAAAAGGTGAAACAATCGGCGGTTCTTTAAATGAACTGAAAATTATCAGCGAAGAGATTTCTACAGCGATGGAAGAAGAAAAAAATGCCCTGCAGGATACAGCTGCATCGGCAGAACATATCAGCAACATTTCAAATGCTTTAAAAACAGCTTCAGATAAAATTAAAAAAGATTTTAACCAGTTTAAAATTGATTAACTGTTTTTCATGAGCAAGGATTTCAATCTTTTGCTCATGTTTTTTTTGTTATCAAATAAAATTATACTATATTTTTTAAATATTATTTTAAAAAAGGGGATTCCAATGAAACAAATGTTTGAACAGCTGATAAAAATTATTGAGAATGCAAATGGGGCAAGAGAAATCATCGAGACAGAATTTAAAAAATACTACGATATTAATAAACAGATGATTGAAGAATCAGCAAAAAAAATGGGTGAAAAAATGGAAGAGATGAAGAAAAATCTTCCAAATCCAAATGATTTTACTGTTATAATGGGCAAAATGTTTGAAGTGATGTCTGATATGGTAGGAGAAGAGAATTTTAAAAAAATGATGGAACTTCAGCAGAAATATCCTTTCTTACAGGAAGTCAGCAAAAAATTCATGCCTGGAAAATAAAAAACACTATTTTTGCCTCATCCCTGAATTCTCATGGGATGAGTTTTTCAATCTATTAAACTTCATTCAGCCATTTTTCAAGAATCTGAAAAGATTTTTCTTTATTTTCGATTTGACATTCCAAAGTAATGACACAATTCCCTTCAATTCCTTTTAAAGCAAAACAAGATTCGTATGTGCCGTGAAAAAAAGGTTTCAGCAGGCTGGGAAAATACTTTAAAATCATTTTTTTTTGAAGAAAAAAAATAAATTGTTGAGGAACGGGTGAATCCAGAAGTATCTCATAAGTATCAAGAGGATCATCACAGGTCTGGCAGTTTTTGACTAAAAGAGTTTCAAGGATTTTCATATCGGAAGTTTGAAATCATTTAAAAAAAGAGCACCCCGTTGGCGGGGCAGCCCTTTTATTACCTGAGCAGCTGAAGAACAGCTTGGTTCTTCTGGTTTGCTTGCGCGAGCATAGAAGTTGCAGACTGACTGAGGATTGAGTTTTTAGAGTACTCAACCATCTGCTGAGCCATGTCTGTGTCTCTGATTCGAGATTCAGCAGCTTGCAGGTTTTCAGCAGCAATCATGATGCCTTTGGTTGCAAATTCAAGTCTGTTTTGGTATGCACCAAGGTCTGCTCTCTGTTTTGACAATCTTTTCAGTGCAGAATCTAAAACTCCGATTGCAGCATTGGATTTCTCAGGAGTAGAAAGAGAAAGAACTTCGTTTGTAGTAGTTTCTTTCAGTCCGAGACCTTTTGCTGTCATTGTTCCGATATTGACTTTTTCTCTTTGGTCCATGTTGGCTCCAATATGAAACCACATGCTTCCTGTAGCAGCACCGCCGGCAACTTGTTCAGCGTATCGGCCTGTCAGCATGTTGAGTCCGTTGAACTGTGCGTGAGAAGCAATTCTGTCAACTTCATCGATCAGCTGAGAAACTTCAACTTGAATCTGCATTCTGTCTTCCGCAGTATAAATACCGTTTGAAGACTGAACAGCCAATTCTCGTACTCTCTGAACAATGTCTTGAGTGTTCTGAAGGTAACCTTCAGTGGTCTGGATGAAAGAAACTCCATCCTGCGCATTTTGGCTTGCTCTGGTGAGTCCTCTGATTTGAGCTCTCATTTTTTCAGATACTGCCAATCCAGATGCGTCGTCCCCTGCTCTGTTGATCTTCATTCCTGAAGACAACTTCTCTAAGTCCTTCTGCAATCCAATGTCGTTTGATTTGAGCTGTCTGTTTGCATACATAGCGCTCAGGTTGTGATTAATAACCATAACACACTCCTCCTTGAAGTATTAAAGTTCCCCTCCTAGGAAACTTTTATTATAGTCGTCTAAAGGAAACTCTAAACTTTAAAAAAATATTAATGATTTATGGAAATAACCGATAAAAATGAATTATACTGAAATATCGGTTGGTGGATTTTGAAAAATAAACTTTCTCTATCAATTAGATGGGTAATAAAATTTGTATAGAAATAAAGGAGCCTGATATGAAATTCTTTTTCTTTTTTCTGATTTCCGTCTTTTGTTTTTCCTGCCAGCCTTCTGTGAAACCGGCTGCAGATTCAAAAGAAGTTAAAAAGAATGCCCCGGTTGTTGAAAAAACTTCCGAAAAACAGTATTCTTTTACCTATAAAGGAGAAGCGAAATCTGTTTTTCTGACCGGAAACTTTAATAAATGGTCTGTCGATCATCCTGAATACAAGATGACTGAGAAAGAAAAAAACGAATGGATAATAACGGTACCGGAATCTCTTTTAATAAAAGGAAAAAACGAATATAAATTTGTAGCGGACAGCGAATGGAAGATTAATCCTGAAATTCAGTCGGAAGAATCGGGTCTTTCAGGGAAAATCAATATTCTTGTGATTCAATGAAAATAAAAAGCTTTATTGCCGAAAATGAAGAATTTATGAAAAAATCCGGGATTACAAATGCCCGGAATGAATTATTCTGGATATTGGAAGAAAAAATTTCTTTATCTAAAAAAGATATTCTTCTTTTTCCAGAAAAACAACTCTCTCAAGAAGAGCTTGCGCTTCTTATCCCTTTGATTCAAAAACGCTGCCAAAGGTATCCTCTCCAATACATCTTGGGTAAATCGGATTTTATGGGTCTGGTTTTTGAAGTGGGCGAAGGGGTTTTGATTCCCAGACCCGAAACAGAGCTCATCGTTGGCTACGGGATTAAAAATTTTCCAAAAAACGCTTTTATCCTTGAAATTGGAAGCGGTTCAGGCTGCATTTCAACGGCGTTAAAATATTTTCGCCCTGATTTAAATATTGTTGCGGTTGATATCTCAGAAAAAGCCCTTGAATATACCCTGAAAAACTCAGAAACAATTTTAAAGCAGAAAACTCCTTTTCAATTTTATCTTTCCGACTGTTTTGAAAATATTCCTCCCTTTCCTTTTGATGCAGTCATTTCCAATCCTCCCTATCTTTCTTTAAATGATATGCAAATGATTGATCGTGAACTTTTATATGAGCCCCCTATCGCACTTTCCCCGGGAGAGGAGGGGCTTTCTGTCTATCAAAAAATTGCAAAAGCAAGACCTGATTACCTGAAAGCAAGCGGTCAGATTGTTTTGGAAATCGGTTATAATATTGAAGAAAATGTAAAAAAGATATTTTCAGATTACCGGTTAGTCGAAACGATCCGGGATTTCCAGAACATTGCCCGCACCCTTGTTTTTGAAGCTTCATGCAGATAAAACAGCTTCAAATCCGAGTGGAAAAAATATATTAAGTCTATTTTTTAAACATCTAAAACTTTTATTATATTTTGTATTAATTTCTAAATAAATTTTAAAAAAATCATTCTTCAAAGGGAAGGGGTAATGAACGAACAGCAATATCAAAACCTGATTCAAAACGCACCTTTTGCCTTTGCGTATCATAAAATTATTCTTGATTCCCAGGATAATCCCGTTGATTATATTTTTATTGAAATGAATAAAGCCTTTGAAAGTTTGACCGGAATCAAAGTTTCAGACGCCCTCAATCGCCCTATTACAGAAGTGCTCCCCGATATTGTCAAAGATACTTTTAAATGGATTCAGTTTTATGGAAAGATAGCTTTAAACGGAGGAGAAGAATCCTTTGAACAGTATTCCGAAACTTTAAAACGCTGGTATAAAGTCCAGGTTTACTCGCCTGAAAAATATTATTTTTCCACTACTTTTATGGATATTACAAAAGAAAAAAAACAATCTGAAGATTTAGAAGGTTTTTTTCAGGTGAATCTGGATTTATTGTGTATTGCTGATATAGAGGGCAATTTTATTAAAACGAATCAGGCTTGGGCAGAAATCCTCGGTTACAGCACTGATGAGCTAAATCGGAAAAGATTTCTGGACTTTGTTCACCCCGATGATTTGGAGTCGACTTTAAATGCAGTCTCGCAACTGGCAAGACAGGAAAAAGTCATTAATTTTGTCAATCGTTACCGTTGTAAAGACGGAACTTACCGTTATATCGAATGGAGATCCCATCCAAAGGGAAATTTAATCTATGCTGCTGCAAGAGATATTTCAGAAAGAATCAAAATCGAAATGGTCTTGCAGGAAACTCTCAAGGATCTGAAGAGAAGTCAAAAGATTGCCAAAATAGGGAGCTGGAAACTGGAACTTCAAAACGAGACTTTCACTGCTTCCGATGAAGGACTGAGGCTTTTTGGGTTTTCTGACAATGAACCTCATCCCAGTTTAGCAGAAATTTCACAATTAATTCATCCTGATGATAGAGAAAAAGCAGGTCTGGCACTCAAAAACTGTATTCAAAACGGAGAACCTTATCTGGTTGAAATACGGATTTTTCAAAAAAACACAGGTGAAATGAAAATCATTCAATCGATTGGAGAAATTTTAAAAAATGAGGAAGGAATCCCAATAGCTGTTATCGGCACCAATCAAGATATCACAGAAGAAGCAAAATCTCACGCCTTAATTCAGGAGAGTGAAGAAAAATACAGGCTCCTTACTGAATTTACCTCAGATGTGATCTGGGTTTTAAATCTCAACCGGAAGCGGTTTACCTATATCAGTCCTTCAATTAAAGAACTCCGGGGATTGACCGTTGAAGAAGCGATGGTGGAAACATTGGAAGAAGCGCTGGAAGAAAAATCCAGAAAAACCGTCAAACAAGCCATTTCAAAAAATATAGAAGTCTTTTTAAAAAATCCTCAAACCCCGAATTATTATTTCAACGAAATCCAACAGCCGCATAAAGACGGAAGGCTCATCTGGATAGAAGTGAATACAAAATTCAGGTTTAACAAATCCAATGAAATTGAAATTATCGGGGTCAGCCGGAATATCGAAAATAGAAAGAAGCTTGAAGCTGAACTGATTTTAGCTAAAGAACAAGCGGAAAATGCCAATCAGACCAAATCCTTATTTATCGCAAATATGAGTCATGAGATCAGGACTCCTCTCAATGGGATTATCGGATTTGCCGATTTACTTTTACAGACTCCTCTCAATGCCATCCAGAAACAGTATGCTGAAAATGTCACCAACTCCGCCCATTCTCTATTGGAAATTCTCAACGATATTCTTGATTTTTCTAAAATTGAAGCCGGCAAACTAGAACTTGAAGTGATTGAAACAGATATGATTGAACTCCTTGAACAAGCATCCGACATTATCCAATACCCTGCGTCCAAAAAGAATCTAGAACTTCTTCTCAATATACCTCCGGATTTCCCTCCTTTCGCAAAAGTTGATCCAGTCAGATTAAAACAAATTTTAATTAATCTTTTGAGCAATGCGGTGAAATTTACCCAATCCGGCGAAATAGAAATAAAACTCGATTTTCAATCTAAAAATTCTCAGAGAGGATTATTCACTTTTTCTGTACGCGATACAGGCATCGGCATCAGCGAGGAACAGCAGAAAAAGCTCTTCAAAGCCTTTTCTCAGGCAGACAGCTCTATGACCCGCCGTTTTGGAGGAACCGGACTGGGATTAACGATTTCCAATATGCTGGCTAAAAAGATGGGGAGCCAAATCCAAATTAAAAGTGAAGAAACGAAAGGCTCTACTTTTTTCTTTACTTTAGAGACTGACTACAGAAGAAGTGAACGCTTTGATACAGATAATATCAATAAAATCAAACGGATTCTGATTGTCGATGACAATAAAAACAGTTCACAGATCATAGAAACCCTGTTAAAAAAACACCGGATTGAATCCATGAGTGTGGACAATGGCTTATCGGCTCTCAAACTCCTCCAGTCAAAAGAATTTTTTGACGCTGTTTTGATAGATTTTTCCATGCCTTATCTGGACGGTCCGGATACGATTCGACTCATTCGGGAGCAGCTCAATCTCTCCCCTTTCGAGCAGCCCGTCATCCTCATGGAAAACTCATTAAACAGCCTCGACCTTCAAAACAAATATTCTTCACTTGGAATCAATTTTTCTATCACAAAACCGGTCAAAGAAGAAAAATTAATCTCCTGCTTAAAAAGCATGGGGCAAAATTCAGATCAAAGCATAGGAATTGAGAAAAAACAGCCCGAAAAAAACCCGATCTTAAACCGGTCTCACCCCGTCGTCCTGGTGGCAGAAGATATCGAGATGAATATGATTTTGATTCAGAAAATGATTCAGCAAATCCTGCCCAATGCGGTTATTTTAGAAGCAGTCAACGGACAAGAAGCAGTCAATACAGCTTTATCAAAAAAACCCGACATTATTTTGATGGATATTCAAATGCCGGAAATGGATGGGACAGAAGCGGCAAAACTCATCAGAACTCACTGGGATCAAAAAAATATTCATATTCCCATCATTGCCTTGACAGCCGGCGCTACAATCTATGAAAAGGAAAAATGTCTGGCAGCCGGAATGGACGATTTTATCACTAAACCTATTATTAAAAATGTTTTAGAATCTGTTTTTAAAAAATATTTCAACTCTTCTCAGAATAAATTTTATAACAATGAGATTAGTTTTGATCAAAACAGTCTGATGGGAAAGCTTCAAAATAATGATGCTGATTTTAAAGAATTACTCTCGATGGTTCCTCCTCTCTTTTCAAAATACATGGATGATCTGGCTCACGCGATCTATCAAAAAAATACTGACAGCATACAAAAAATTTGCCATTCTATCAAAGGCTCATCTCTTAATATGTGTTTCAACCGCCTGGCAAAGCTGGCAGAAATGATAGAAATCAAAATCCAAGACGGACAGCCCATAGAAGAAATCTTTCAAGCAATGCTTTCGGAATGGGAAAAAGTTTTATGGAGCGTGAATCAAAAACTGCAGGGATAGAATAAGAAAAGCGGGTCATTGAGGCTTTTTGAAAAGAAAGACTATTTTATCTGTAAAAAGCGTTCAATGTCTCTTATTTTAAAAGGCTTGGCAAGATAATGATCCATTCCGGCATTCAGGCATTTTTCCTTATCTTCATTGGATGCATACGCAGTTACTGCAATAATTTGAGACTGAAATGATTTTTTATTTAAAATTGTTTTCATTTCCTCTAAAGCTTCAAATCCGTTCATAACAGGCATTTGAAGGTCTAAAAAAACGATTTCAGGCTGGACCTTATCAAACCATTCGACCGCGTCCTTTCCGTTTTTTGCCTGAAAAATCTCATAACTTCCAATCTGTTTCAGCATGCTGACTAAGGAGAGCATATTAATTTCATTGTCTTCAGCGACTAAAATTTTCAGCCGCTGAACTGCTTTTTCATTTATAACCGGAGAAATTGAATCATTATTTTGATTTTGATGACGGTCAAGCGTTTTATGAATTTTAGCAAGAAGCTCTTTTCTTCGGACAGGTTTAATAAGATAGTCATTAACGCCTAATTCTTTCATTTTAAGAAGACTGTCTCTTATATCAACCGAAGTAAACATTAAAATAGCAAAACGGCTGCCGTATTTTTCCTGAATCATTGAAGCAGTCTGAAATCCGTCAATTTTAGGCATATGAACATCCAGAAGAATAAACTGGATTTCATTATTTTGAGAAAGAATCTCCATCCCCTGATATCCGTCTTCAGCAAGGTAAACCTTTATCCCCTCTCTGACCAGTATTTTTTGGACAATCAGCCGGTTCATCTCGTTGTCATCGATGAAAAGGACGGAAATCCCTTCAAGATGATAAGCTTCATGTTTTAAAAGCTTTTCTCTGGTTTTTCTGATTCCAAGGTTGAAATAAAAACGGCTGCCTCTTCCTTCTTCGGTTTCAAAACCGATACTTCCTCCCATCAGTTCCACCATTCTTTTTGAAATAGCTAAACCCAGACCCGTGCCCTGATATTTTTTAGTATAGCTTAAATCACCCTGGACAAAAGGCTGGAAGAGAAGCTGCCGGGCATCTTTTGAAATTCCTACTCCTGTATCCGACACAGAAAACTCTAATTCTACATAATCAACTGTTTCATTTATTTTTTTAATTTCAAAAAGAATATTTCCTTCTTCTGTAAATTTCACCGCATTGCTCACAAGATTCAATAAAACCTGCCTGATTTTACCCTCGTCTCCATAGAGAGTTTCAGGTATTTCACTGTCAATATCAATCAAAAGTTCCAGATTCTTCTTGTGTGCTTTGTAAACGGTTACATTTAAAACTGCTTCGATAATTTTTTCCAAATGAAAATTCTGGGCATCCAAATCAACTTTTCCTGATTCAATTTTAGAAATATCAAGAATATCGTTTAAAATTCCCAAAAGATTGTTTGCTGAAGAATTGACAGCATCGAGAAATTGCTTTTGATCTTCTTTAATATCTGAAAGAAGAAGCAGTTCAGTCATTCCTAAAATTCCATTCATCGGCGTCCTGATTTCATGGCTCATATTAGCTAAAAACAGGCTTTTTGCCCTGTTGGCATCTTCTGCTTTTATTTTAGCTGTTTTCAACTCGTTTTCTGTTTTTTTCCTTCCTGAAATATCTCTATAAAAAGCAACCGCCAATTTTTCTTTTCCTGCTTGAAAACTCTTTGCCGTAGAAATTTCAACAGGAACGGGTTTCCCATTTTTGTCTTTTATGCTGCTTTCCGAAAAAAACAATTCTTCAGTTGAATTTTCTTGTGAAAATATTTTCACAAGAGTTTCCATAGATTCAAGATGATAGAGATTAAAATGATTCATTCCAATCAATTCATGGATCGGATAGCCGAATAATTTTTCTGCTTGAGAGTTTGCGTTGACAATTTTTCCTGTTTCTGAATCGATAATCAGAACGGCATCGCTTGCGGTTTCAAATAAAAGCCTGTATTTTCTTTCACTATTTTGAAGTTTCTTATTCATATTTTTCAATTTAAAAAAATAAATCACAAAACTTCCTAAAATGACTGTTATTAAAAGCAGGCTCATCGCTAAAAAAACTCTTGCTGCATTCCAGAAAGGCTCTTCTTTCCCATACCATTTGATATAATCATTGAGAAAAGCCCCTGATGTTCTATAGTCTTCAATAGCAAGGTTGATTTTTGACAAGAGCGGGGAGTCAGATTTTTTCAGCAAAAATCCTCTTTTGAGTTCAATGACAGGTTCGCCCGCAGTCTGGATAAGATTTTCAATTTTCATTTCCCGTAATTTTTTCAAGAGAACAGGCTCAGGAAAAACAAAAGCATCAACATCTCCAGAAAGAAGGTGCCCGACAGCTGTTTCAAGATTCGGAAATCGGACAAGCTGGATTTCCTTGTCTTTTAAAAGTGTATTTTCCACACCCGCTTTTTCTATAATAGCCACTCGATGATTTTTTAAATCATTCCGCCCCTTTATTTCGTTGTTTTTAGAACGGATAAAAATAGACACAGGAATAGTTTCAATTTCTTTTGAAAAAATAAAATCATCAAATCGATCTTCACTCATCCCGACAGCGGGGCTCAAATCTGCTTTTCCGCTTTGTACAGCTTTCAAGAGTTCCGCCCAATTTTCAGTCTGAAGATAAACAATTTCAAAATCACATCTTAAAGCAATGTTTTCTAAAATATCAATTGCAAGCCCGTAAGACATTCCCTTTGCATCAGTCATATAAAGAGGCGGAAAATCTTTTAAGACAGCTGCTTTAATTTTTTGCCTGCCTTGAAGCGGAATTGTAAAACTGAAAGCGGATATGAAAAATACTAAGAGAAAATAATAAAATTTATGATTTGAAGTCATTTTAACCTCATATTTTGTAATTATTTAAAAATAATTAATATTCTCTTAAATTTTCAATCCTTATCTTAATTTTTTTTATTTGATTTCTAACCCCGATTTCAAGTATTTTAAAGAGTTAAAAACTTTTTCTTACGAATAAGATGGATTTGTTTGTAACAATCAGGCTGTCGATTATTGAAAACCATTTCCATCAATCAGCTTCTTATCATTGATATTTGTCAGTTGATCAGAAAGTGTCATTGTCTTTTCTGATGCAATCTTTCATCGCTTTGTTTTGGTCATTAATCGAAGCCGTACGGTCACTGAGCACAGCCGAAGTGACACCTCGACTCCGCTCGGTGTCCGAGTTCATTTCAATAATAATCGACAGCCTGATTGTATTAGTTTTTAGAACTATTATAATTTTTATTATTTATTTCTTTCAGATAAGAAGAATGAGTATATTTTTATTTTATTATAAAAAATAAGGGTTTTATGAAAAAGGTTATAAAGTCTGTTTTTCAAATCATCGAATCATTTTTTCCCCATCACTGTTATCTTTGTGATTCTGAAAATCTTTTGCCTGTCTGTGAAAAATGCTATACCAGCCTACCGGATTTAAAGATTCAGTCTATTCAAAAAGCGCGGGAAATCGATATTTATTTCCAATCTCTTTTTACAGCCCTCCCCTATTCAAAACCGATCCAGACTCTTCTTCATGAGATCAAATTTAAAAACCGGAAAAAACTCCTTGAATACATTCTCTCTCAACTCTTGTTTGAATTTCCTGAAAAATATGATTTAGTCACTTATGTGCCTATCAGCCTGCAAAGATTCAGCGAACGGGGTTTTAATCAGGCTCAAATCATTGCTCAGAAGATTTCAAAAGATTTGGGGATTCCTATAAAAAGCCTGCTTCGTAAAAAAAACATCAAAAAGCAGAGTCAGAAAAATAAAAAAGAAAGGTTTGAAAGCCTTCTTTATCCTCCTTTTCAGATGAAAAGAAAAAACAAGGTCAAAGATTCAAAAATCCTTCTGGTGGATGATATTCTGACCACAGGCGCCACACTTGCCGGATGCGCAAAAGTATTAAAGACATTTGGAGCTGAAGTTACGGGTTTTGCCCTTATTCATGCGGATTTACTTGAATAGAAGACTTAGAATGAGTATCTTTATAATTATAAATAACTTTCAAAAATGAGGCTGCCGATGAACTGGAAAATTTTACTCAAACCCATTCTTTTAATCTTGCTTATTTTTATCGTTCTTTTATTTTTTATTTTTAATATCAATTATTATTCCGGTGTCAGCCTGATTTTCCATGATTTTCAATCTGTCCCATTGATTCTCATTATTCTTTTATCATTCTTTTTCGGAACTCTGACCGCTTTTTTTATTTTTATCCTCAACTATAGAAAAATTATCAAAAACCAGAAACCAGACAAAAAAAAATCTTCAACGGAAAAAGAAGAACATTCTGAAAAAACCAAGGCGAATGAATGAATTTAAACGCTTCTGATATAGCCCGGGCAGCTTCTGAGTTAAATATGATTCTGGAAAATGCTCTGGTCAACAAGATTAAAAAAGGTTATAAAAACGAGGTTGTTTTTGAATTTTATCAAAAAGGGATTCATTATCATCTTGTCTTTGGATTTAACCCTGACCTTGGATCACTCCATTTCGCAGATAAAAAAGACCTTCTTTTTTTCGAGCCCAATCCCCAACTGATGCTTCTCAGAAAATATTTCAACCGGAGGGTTTTAAAAGAAATCCGGATTCTTCCCGATGACCGGATTCTTCTTTTTATTTTCAATCAAAACTGGTCCATCGCTTTTCACCTTTTTCCAAGAGGAAGCAATCTGATCATTTTAAATGAGAAAAACGAAGTGGAAGGGAGTTTTGCATCTTTAAAAGAAAAAACTTATCTGACACCGAGAGATGCTTTTATAAAACCTGTTTTCTCCCCTCTATCTGACGCTCCTCTTGTGATTGAGAAAAACAGTGAAATTTACCAGAAAGAAATAAAAACAATGATGAGAAATTATCTCATCAAAAAACAGACTTCAGTCTTAAAAACCCGTTTAAAAAGCTTGAAAAATAAGATTAAAAATATTGAGAAAGATTATCATAACTGCCTGAAAGCAGATGATTTTTTTCAATACGCCAGCATTATTATGGCTTTCCACGCTCAAGACAAAAAAAGAGGACTTTCTAAACTGGAATCAAAAGACTTTGAAGGAAATCCTGTTTTGATCCCTTTAAATCCTGAGAAAAGTATCATTGAAAATGCAGAAATTTATTTTAAAAAATCAAAAAAACTGAAAAAAGCTCTGCCTATTCTTGAAGAAAAAGTGCTTGAAACCCATGAAAAAATTGAATTTCTAGAAAACCAGCTTGAAAAAATTCAAAATCTGGATTTTGAAAAATTAAAAGAAAGTCTTTATGAAGAAACTGACTCAAAAATAAAAAAAATCCTGAAACACAAACTCCTGATTTATGAAAACGACAAAGGATTCCGTTTTATTGTGGGAAAAAACAGCGATGAAAATGATTTGATTTATAAACTTGCCAGAGGAAAGGATTACTGGCTTCATAACAGGGATTACCCTGGTTCTCATGTTTTGATATGGGTGGAAAAGACTCTTCCCGATCTTAAAACCATACAAACCGCTGCCGCTCTTGCTCTTCTCCACAGTAAATCCAGAAAAAATAAAGAAGGGTTTGTCATGGTGACTCAAAGGAAGTTTTTATCCAAAACAAAAGGAATGGCAAAGGGGCAGGTAACCGTGAGCCGCTATAAATCTCTGTGGGCAAAAATCACGGAAGATTTTACCGAAAATTTAAAAAGATTATGAGTATTTTGCCATTTCTTCTTTTTTTTATTAAATTATAAAAGCAGTATGTGAGGTAAAATGAGTAATATTAGCCTTGAAACTCCAATCGGAGTCTTTACAGTTGATGAAAAAGATAAAATTGTCTTTAAAAACGGACTTTATGCTTTTGAAGACTTTCGAAACGCGTATATTGTTTCCCAGGATGAACATCAGGCGTTTGAATACCTTGTTGCCGAGGGATTTCCTCAAACCCTTTTTGTGATTATCAAACCCTACCTTTTTAAAAAAGATTATATTCTGGATATCCGTGAAGAAGATTTAAAAGAAATCGGCATTGTCAATCAAGAGGAAGCGGAAGAATTTCTTGAGGTCTATTCGATTGTAACGATGAGCGAAGACACGCTGACTGCCAACCTCTTGGGTCCTGTTATTGTCAATATGAAAGAAAAAACAGGCAAACAGGCGCTGGCAGCCAATAAAGGTTATCATACCAAGCACGATATACAGGAAGAGTTTAAGAAAACTTACTCGGAAAAAAATTGATTTGAACCGGGAAACTGACTTCTTTTCTTTCAATTTTTAAATTAAATCTGTATTTTTGTTTTTCATTTAAACCAATATTCCATTCAGAATATTCTGATTCTTTTTTTTTAGCCAGCATCTTTTCTTCTTGAAAAAAGTCAACTTCAATGTCTGAATTTGAGAAATATTGATAAAAACGAACAATCAGAATTTCTTCTCCTTCAGGGCTGAAATAAAAACCCAGGCGGTAGTTCTCAGGCTGTTTCAGATGATATAAAACAGTTAAAAAAGATTCGTTGAAAACCATTTCCTCCATTCTTGGGATAAAAAGATTCGCTGAGTCCGGATCGGTTAATGATTCATAGGCAATCTTTTGAGTGTTTTCTGAGTTCAAGACAGATAAAACAATCCCATCGGTTTGTTTTTTATTCTCGTGTTTAAAATGGTTTGATTTTGATACCCATTTCCAGAAAGGAAAAAGGGTTTGAGAAAAGAGTTTTTCAGCGTGCAAAACTATCTACCAGTTCTTTTACGATTAAATTCCATCCATCCACTAAAACAAAAAGAATCAGTTTGAACGGAAGCGAAATCATGACCGGTGGAAGCATGATCATTCCCATCGCCATCAAAATACTGGCAATCACCAGGTCAATCAGAAGAAACGGAATAAAGATTTTGATCCCCATCTCAAAAGATTTTGTGATTTCATGGGTCATGAAAGCAGGGATTAAAACATGAATCGGCACATCTTTTTCTGTTTTGGGTCTCTCTTTGATACCAGCCAGATTGACGAAAAAGAAAAGTGTCCTCATCCCGTTGCTGTTATTCGGTCCGGAAAGCTGTTTAAACATAAAATTTCTGACCGGGGTCACCCCTTTATCGTAAAGTTCCTCAATTCCGCCTGTCTGCTGTTTGGAATAAGGCTGCCATGCGTTTTTGTAAATATCGTTGAAAGTGGGGGCCATAATAAAAATAGTCAAAAAGAGGGAAATTCCCATGATCACCTGATTGGGAGGCATGGTCTGGGTCCCTAAAGCTGTTCTGACAAAGGAAAGCACAATGGATATTCTGATAAAAGAAGTGGTCATAATCGCTAAAGCAGGCGCAAGGCTTAAGACAGTCAATAATATAAGTACCTGGAGCGAAAGTGCTACCTGAGTAGGATTATTCGCCTGACCGATTCCCAGATTGAAATTCGGGGAAGGAATCTGTGCGTTCATACTGGCCGGTATGACTAAAAGCGATAAAAGCATAAAATATTTGAGATAGCGTTTGATTTTGTCTTGTTTCATTTGAGTTTATTTAACCTGTCTTTCTGTTTTTTCAGGAAACTTAAGAATCCCTTATGAATATCAAGCTGGACAGGTGTGCCTTTCCGGTTGAAGACTTGCCCCATCACATCCAGAAAATTTTTATGCTTTGGAGAAAAAGGCTCTTTTCGAAGCTCTAAAATCACTTCTTCATCCTCGATCTGATAAAGAAGATTCACCGATGAGTTTCCTACTCCAAGCACAAAATATTTGTTTCCGATTTCTACAATTTCAATATAATTACTTCCATTATTCAAGTAAAGAGAACCAAAAGAACGCATGAATTTATTTTCATTCATGGCTGGAGATCTTTTTCGGCGGATATATTTCAAGGTAAAATAAAATCCTAAAAGAAGAAGAAACATAATAAAAAAAGGTCCGAGAAAACTCCCCCCGCCTCCGCCTTCATCTTGAGCAACCGTTTCTTTTCCCTGACTCTGCTGATTGTATTGCTCAATCACATCGAGTTTTTTGTCATTTTCAGGTTTTGTCTGCTCCAGAGTTTTCCCGCCTGGAGCCTTAATCTGGTCGGTCTGGGAAAAAACAATCCCTTGGAAAGATAAAAAAAATATCAAAAAAACTGTTTTTTTCATTTTCACAACTTTATTTCATTATTAAGTATTAAAATATATTAAACAAAGAGATTAAAGATAAAAAAAATTAAAACAGGTTTGATATTTTCAAAGCAAATATTTCCTGCTCACACTCAGCGCCCACCAAATATCATATTTGGGGTCTCTTTTACAGAAACGGTCCTCAAAAAAATCAATCAGACTTTTTAATATTATCTCTTCAAAGGACTCTTTTTCAGACTTCTCTTTCTGCTTTTTCAATAATTCTATCACTTCACCGTAAAATTGTTTCATTTCATCCCAGTGTTCTTTTTCCAGTTTCTGAAATAAAAAACTGTTTTTTTCAACCAAACCATCATATTCATCTTTATAATTTTTTAATTCACTTATTTCATTTTCAGACAGATAATTTCTATCATCCGCAAAATTCATTGAGCTGATCTGATTTCCCAGATTGTGAATTTTTTCCGCCACATCTAGAAGCAAACGAAAGGAAGAAGTAAAATCAATCCCTGTTTTCTGAGCCTCATGCTTTTCCATGAAATATCCCCGGTTATGTTCTTGTGTATTCTACTTTCATCCCTTTTTTGATTTTATATGTTTTGACAAACCCTGAATTGACTTCTAATACCAAAAAAGCCTTTCCTTCCGAGCGGATGGGAATCAGGGAATAAGGAACCGTGTTTTCCACGATATGCATAATCTTTTTTTCTTTATCAATAAAAAGAATATCCAGTGGAATTTGCGTATTTTTCATCCAAAAAGATTTCTCTCCCTCTTCATCGAAAAGAAACAGCATTCCTGCTTTTTCAGGCATCGACTTTCGAAACATCAGTCCTTGAATTCTTTTATCCTCTGTTTCCGCAAACTCAATATCAATCTTGATCACAGGCGTTTTATTTTCATCTTTCAATAAAAGTTCACCTTCTTTTTGAAAAACAAGAGACTGGAGATAATTTTCCTTTTTTTCCGACAAAGCCGACTGATAACGGAAAAGATAGAATCCAACAATTAAAATCCCGAAAAAAAGAGTAATAAAACTTTGAAAACCTTTTCTTCTTCTCTCTTTGGTCATGGTTTTGTTCCATTGATTCTATAAATTTCAATATTTTTATCCAGAAAATCCGAGAAAGCAAGAAGACTGCCGTCAGGTGAAACCGCCAAACCGGTCGGCTGGTTTCTTCCCCAGAGCCATGAGGTGATTTCAAGAGTTTGGGCATCCAAAACAAAAACTTTTCCAAACTCAGGTCCTTTCATCAGATAGGTTTTTTTATTATTGGGACCTCTGGAAGAAACAAAAAGAGTTTTTCCATCGGGGGAAAGGTCAATAGTGTTCAGTTTATCATCTACCAGCTTTTCTTTTAATATTTTATCATTTTCAAAAGAAATAATATAAATTTTTCCATTCCCCATTGAGGAGGCAAAAAAGACCCCTTTGCTATAATCAGGAACCAAATGCCTCATAGCATTTCCACAAGGAATTGAAAGAACTATTTTATTGGTTTTCAAGTCTATCTTGATTACTTTCGGTTTATTAAAAAGAGCCGCATAAAGATATTTCCCGTCAGGGCTCATCACCATTCCTCTTGGAATGCCATAAACCGGTATTTTTCTGATCACTTTATAATTTAATGCGTCAATGACAGTAATATCCCTGCTATCCCAGTTTGAAATAAACGCAGTGGATTCATCCTTGGAAAAAAGAATCACTTTACTGTAAATCCCCTGGGTAGGGATCGATTTTTTCACTTCAAAAGTATCTAAGCTGATCACATGCACCAGTTCAGCGTGCATCTGGGCAAGCCAGATTTCATTATTCCGGACAGATACGGCTGTCTCTACAAAACCTTTTTTTAAAGCCAGTTCTTTTGGGAAAACAATTCTTTTAAAAACTTTTCCGGTTTCCACACTGATAATATCCATCCCGTTGTCATCCAAAAGCGGAGCTAAAATATATTTTCCATCGGGGGTAAAACGAACCGATTTGGGCTGTCTTCCTGTTTTGACTTCAGAAAGAAGCGTCATAAAATTTTCGTTTTTTTCCAGTTTTTCTTCTAAAAGCGTATTTTTTGAGAGAGTAAAATCAAATTCTTTATCCTGATACCCTTTTGCCGTGATCTTAATTTTAAAACTGCCTTTTTCTAAAATAATTTTTTTTGTTTTTTCCTCATCTCTGGCAGGAAATACCTCATTGCCGGCAATAAAAATACGGTAGGTTTCAGGAAATATTTTCAGTTTTAATAAAGCCTGCCCGGATTTGGGATAAACACTGACACTGAATAAAATAAATAAAAGAAACAGAATATTTTTTTTCAAGAAAAACTCCTTGATATTTTTTTTATTTTTGAATCAAATCCATCCCTTCATCTGAATCTTCTTCTCCTTTTTCGTCTTCAAAAGGATTTTTTTCTTCTTCTGAATAAAGATAAATGCTCAATTCTTCCAAAATTCTTTTGGCATAAATTTCTTTTGCAACAATCGCAAAATTATCATTTAATCGATTTATCATGAGATATTTATACTCTTGATTTAAAGAAAGTTTATCCAGGGTTTCTTTTTTGGCTTCCAAAATAACCTGATGAGAGATTTTCCCTTTTTGAAACTGCTCGCTCCATCTTTCTACATTGGATACAATATTTTCAGGCAGTTCAATTCTCGACTTATTTTTCAAAGTAGCTAGAAGCAAATCAATTGAAAAACCAAAATAAAGCGCTCTTTTGATCGACTGCGGGGTCATTTTATAAACAAAAATATCACTAAAATTGACAATTTCCATAAAAATATTTAAGATATAACTCGTCTGAAGATCCAGTTCTTGAGGATAAACCGTAATTTCCATAGACGGTGCGGGCACAAGAGGTTTTTTGGGAGAAGCCAGATCATTGGTCAGGTTTTTGTACTGGGCATTAAAACTATAAACAGCAAATCCTTCGGCGGTAAACTTCTTCACCAGAATCCCCATATAGTTTAAAATTTCAATTCCCTTTAAAATATTCCGCCTGAACTCACGGGAAAGAAGAAGGTCAGGCTCTTTTTGAAACCTTTCTTTCAGGTAAGCTAAAGACAAATCGGCAATTGTAAAATCGAACCCCGTCATTTTCTTGACCAGCTCAAAAATCTCCTGAATAAAAGTATCTGTATTGAGAATCTTATCATAAACTTCCTGAATGCTCTGTTTAAAAAAAAGTGTTCCCTTTTTCGTGAGATAAATATAGCTGTCTTTTCGGTCTGTCTTCACAAACTGATGAGTAGAAAGGAACCGGATGAGAAACCAGAGAACTGTTTCCGACTCAAACTCATTTAAAAGCCTTTCATAGTGTTTTTTATTAATTTTCCCTTTCTGGGTAATAAGAATGTCTTCTTTGGTGATAAAATAAATCAGCTTGATAATATCATTGAATATTCTTGTATTATAAGAAATATTCCGGATAAAATTAAGCGGATTCGGTATAATTTTAGCGCTGTCCAGCTGATAACAGGGGGTCAGGGAAAAACCGTTTTCCAGCTCAATTAAAACCAGGCTCTCTGTTAAAAGCTTTTCTTCCAGAAAATAGTGGACTGCCGGTTCGCCAAACTGCTGGATCAAAAACTCCTGACGGCAGATTCCTCCATAAGAAAACAGGAAAAAAAACATTTCATGAGGCATGTCCTGATATTTCTGATTGGCAGCCTGCCCTTTCATCGTCTGGATAAATAAAGCGAGGTCTTTAAAAGAAAGAATATTGAATCTCTTTTGAATAATTTCAGAAATTTCAGGATAAATAAAAACTTTCACAGAGGGTTTGACTTTTTGAATACTTTTCAAAGAATAAACCAATCCTTTGTTTTCAAGTTCTTTCAATCCTTCCTGAAGATTATCATAGGTTTCATATTTTTCAAGATAATTCAGTTCAAAACCGTCTTTTAACACAGCATGAAAAAAAACAAGCGACTGCGCTGAAGTTAAATCTTTCAAATAAAAAGAAAGCATTTTCTCAAGAAAAGCTGAAAAAGAAATATAGAAATCCAAAGGATTTTCTTTTTCGATTCCTGTTTTTTCTTTGAGAAGCTGAATTCTGTCAGGAGAAAGAGTTTTAAAAAAATTGAGAAGTTTCAAGGGTTGTCCTTAAAGCTGAAAGTATTCCATTTTCGAAACCAGAATAGCTTGCGCGCCGATTTTTTTAAGATTTTCAATCACAGCGTAAAGCTCATTTTTACTGATAACCGAACGAACCGCTGCCCAGCCTTCCTGCTCCAGTGACATCACTGTAGGAGAATTCATTCCGGGAGTAATTTTTTCAGCTTCTTTCAGGTATTTTTTAGAAATATTATAATCAATCATTAAATGCTTTTCAGCTGTCAGAATTCCGTCAAAACGGGTCATCAGTCTTTCTTTCCAGTCTGTTTCAAAAGGCGACAGGTTTTTTTTAGCCAAAAGCACGGCTTCGGTTTGAATAATCACATCGATCACCTCCAGCCCTGCCTGAATCAGGGTACTCCCTGTCTCAACCAGATCCACCACTGCTTCTGAAATGCCCAGAGTGGGGGTGATTTCAACAGAACCTGTGATTTCCTTAATCTGAATATTGTTTATATTATATTTATTTTTAAAGTATTGGGTTGTAAGATGAGGAAAAGAAGTCGCAATCCTTTTTCCAGAAAGGTTTTCAGGTTTCAGCCCGCTGGATTTTGGGGCTGCAAGACACAATTTACACTTTCCAAACCCCAAAGAAAGAAGCTCATCGATTTCACTTTCCACATTGTTTTCTAAAATCATATCCTGCCCGGTAATCCCGAAACTAACCCTGCCGTTTGCCACATAGAGGGGGATATCATGAGCCGGAAGAAAAATCAATGCCAAGGGAGTGGCAGAACATAAAGCAATATCATAACGGTCGGGTTTATGAAATTGAAGCCCGATTCTTTTTAAATAACTGACTGCATTTTCAAAAAGCCTGCCTTTTTTCGGGATCGCTAAAAGGAGGCGGTCGTCTAACTGGATCATTTTTCTTTCCTGTTTGCTTTTTCTTCAAGTCCTGAGACACCCATTCGTCTTTTGAGTTCCTTCTCAATCTCTTCAAAATGGATTCCTTCGTTGGCTAAAAGAACAAAAATATGATAAAACAAGTCTGCTGTTTCATAAATCAAACCGGTTCTATTTTTTTTTGCGGCTGCCATAATGAGTTCTGCCGTTTCTTCACCGATTTTTTTGATAATCTGATTTTCACCTTTTTGAAACAACTGTGTTGTGTATGAATTTTCAGGCATTTCGATTTTTCGTTTTTCAATAACTTCAAATACTTCCATGAAAGGATTCTGACTCATTTTACTATCCCTTTCTTTTTTCCTATTCTCTAAATTTAATGAAATAGTAGATTAATTTGAATAAAATATTACTGATTGCCCCTATTTTAGAAATTACGGCTATTAAATAATATCTCCCGCTGCCAGAACTTCGTCACTGTCATTGTAAAAAACTGCGAGCTGACCGGGGGTTGGAGCGCTGAACTCTTCTTCTGCCTCTATTTCAAGAATTTGATTATCTTTTGCAAGAACTTTAGAATTCTGAGAAAGAGATTTATATCTAATTTTGACTCTGTAGTTTTTTCCAGGTTCAATGGATTCAAACTCATTTCTGAGATAAATTTTGATTTTTTTCCTGAGAATCTGTTCCTTATCCCCTACCACAATCTGATTGGTTTCCGGCCGTATGCCGATCACATACTGCGGTTTCCCAAGACCCACTCCGATACCTCTTCTTTGCCCCAGCGTAAATTTAAGGAATCCAGGATGCCGTCCGACTTTTTTTCCTTCCAAAGTGACAATGTCACCCTCAAAGATTTTGTCAGGAATTTTTTCTTTTAAAAATTGAAAATAATCATCTCCCGGAATAAAACAGATTTCCTGACTTTCCCGTTTCTGGCTGACTGCAAGCCCCGCCTTTTCCGCTATTTTTCTGACCTCAGACTTTAAATACCCCGATAAAGGGAAAAGAATCCGATCAAGAATCGGCTGGGGAATAACTGATAAAAAATATTCCTGACTCTTTTTATCGTGAATTCCTTTTGCCAGCCTTTTGCTTCCTGAATTTTCAACAATACTTGCATAATGTCCGGTCGCAATCCATTTTATTCCAAGTTCATCCGCTTTCAAAGCTATTTTTTTAAACTTCATTCTTTCATTACAGACGGGACAGGGATTTGGGGTTCTTCCGCAAAGATATTCTTTAATAAAATAATTTATAACCTCTTCCTGAAATTCTTTCCTGAAATCCATCTGAATCAAGAGAATCCCTATTTTTTCAGCCACCCCCTGTGCGTCTTCCCAATGCCTGAAAAAACTTTCACTTTCATGAAATCGAAAAATTACACCCGTCACTTCATATCCCTGTTCTTTCAGAAGAAACGCTGCCGTTGAAGAGTCCACTCCCCCGCTCATTCCGACTAAAACTTTTTTATCAATCATTATAAATCCCCCTTCTTGAATATTTCTGCCATTTTCAAGCAGTCTTCTTTCTTATGTACCGTTGATATGAATGATGTTTCATACATAGAAGGCGGAAAAAAAATATGATTCTTTATCAAAATCTGATACATTTTTTTAAATAGTTTAAAATCTTGTTTTCCGGCATCAGAAAAATTTCTTACTGAATTTTGAGTATAAAAAACAGTAAACATTGAACCGATTGAATTGACTGTTAAAAGACTGTTTTTTTTAATTTCCAGAACAGCCTGCGATACAATTTCTTCCATTCTTGAATAACTTTCCGGGTTTTTCTTAAGCCATTGAATAACAGATATTCCTGCTCTCATCGCCAGAGGATTGCCTGATAAAGTGCCTGCCTGATAGACTTCTCCCAGAGGAGCCAGGTTTTTCATAATTTCTTTTCCAGCTCCGAATGCCGCTGCCGGCAGCCCTCCCCCTATGATTTTTCCAAGAATTGTCATATCGGGCTTTATCCCAAATTTCTGCTGAGCCCCTCCCAGCCCCAGCCTGAATCCTGTAATCACTTCATCAAAAATCAGAAGAATCCCGTATTCGGAAGTTATTTTGCGGACAAAATGAAGAAAGTCATCATCGGGGATAACGACTCCCATATTTGCCGCTACAGGTTCGATAATCACGCAGGCAGTTTCCCTGCCTTTTTCCCTCATAACCTTTTCAAAAACAGACTTATCATTATAAGGAATTGAAATGGTATCAAGAGCGGCATTTTTCGGGACTCCTTTTGAACTGCTTTCAGGAAGACTGCTCACCCCTGATCCCGCCTTGATCAAAAGATTGTCTGAATGTCCGTGATAGCATCCGTCAAATTTGATAATCAGGTTTTTTCCTGTAAATCCTCGGGCAAGCCTGACTGCGGACATCACCGCTTCGGTTCCTGAATTGACAAAACGAAGCTGCTCCATCGAAGGATAACATTCCAGAATTTCCTGCGCCAGTTTAGTTTCCAAAACAGTCGGCAAACCAAATGAAGTTCCTTTATCGATTCCTTCCTTGAGAGCTTCTCTTACAATACTGGGGGAATGTCCTAAAATATGAACGCCCCAGGAAAGGCAAAAATCTATAAACTCTTCATTTTCTTCTGTATAAATTTTACTCCCCGCCCCTTTATCTATAAAAAGAGGGTTTATGCCTAATCCTGAAAAAGCGCGTACAGGAGAATTGACCCCTCCGGAAAGAACTTGTTTTGATTCTTCATAATGATTGATATTCATCCAATTTCTCCAGTAAATAAGGTGTAAAATAACTGATAATCCGTGATGCCCCGGCTCTTTTGATAGAAATCGCTGTTTCATAGATCAGTTCTTCTTTTGCCAGCCCGTTTTCGATCAAGTATCGGATTGAAGCGTATTCCCCCGAAACCTGATAGGCCGCTATGGGGATATTAAAAGAAGATGAAGCTCTGTAGATAATATCCAGATAAGACAACGCGGGCTTAACGATGACTGACGATGCCCCCTCCTCAATATCTGCTGAAATTTCTTCAAGGGCTTCCAGAGCATTGGCAGGATTCATCTGATAGCTTTTCCGGTCTCCCTTTTTGGGTGAAGAACCGGCTGCATCCCGAAATGGACCGTAAAATCCAGATGCAAATTTAGCAGCATAAGAAAGAATTTTTGTTTTTTCGAAACCCGCTTCATCCAATTTTTTTCTGATAAAATAGACTCTGCCGTCCATCATATCAGAGGGCGCTACAATATCGGCTCCTGAAACTGCGTGTGAAAGGGCTATTTCGGAAAGAATTCTGCATGTTTCATCATTATCCCCGATATGACACTGACCATCGTGCGAATAAGAGCAAAGACAGACATCTGAAATGATTTCAAGTTTTGGAAATTTTCTTTTGATCAAAGAAATTCCTGTCTGAACCAGCCCCTGATAATGATAGGTCTGCTCTATCCCTTTATTTTCAGGCACCCCGAAAAGCAGAATCGAATGAAGCCCCTTGAGAATCCATTTTTCAAGTTCTTTTATTAAAACATCCACGCTATAATGATAGACTTCTTTCATAGATAATATTTCTTTTTTTATCCCCTGCCCGTCCACTAGAAAAACAGGCATAATTAATTCTTCTTTTCTTAAAAAAACTTCCTGGAATTGAAGCAGGGTTTTCCGATCTTTCCTTTTTTCTCTAAACCTCTTGAACATGAATCATCCGCTCCTTTTGAACCTGATAACTTAAAAGTGATTTTTCTGTTGCCGGACCCATATAATAATAGATTTTCTCTGCTGGAAATTCCTTGAAAAAATGATAAAATGCTTTGACTGTTGAAGGAGATGTAAAAACAAATCCGTCAAATTCCTCTGTATTGATTTCAATTTCTTTTTTCTCAATTGTATCGTATAGAATTTTTTTCTCAACTCCATTGATCTGATGAATCAGATTATCCGAGAGACTGGAACAGGGATAGAGCAGAGGAAAAATTTTTTTTTCCTGAATCAGCTGATAAAGGGAAGCCGAATGAGGTTTTTCAGAGATAAAATCGGATTTCTCGCCCCATTTTTCAATTTCATGAGCAGTCCCTCCGCCGATAGCAAAAATTTTTTGATTTGTTTTCAGACTGTAGTTTTTGAAAAAAACATTCACAGCGCTTCGGGAAGTCAAAATAATCCCATGATATTTTTCAATTTCAATGACAGGGCGGGGATTTCTTTCTTTGATTTCGATCAGAGGGCTGTGAAAAACATTGCCTGGAATTCTATTTTTAATAAAATCAGGATTGAGACCGGTGTAAAGAATTTTATCTCTTATAAGAGCATTTTTTACAGAATACCCGATGATAATAATCAGGGGTGAAGACAGAAAAGAATCAGCCATATCTGAAACAGTTCGAATTTCAATTTTCTGAGATAAATATCCCATTCCGTGAATCAGAGCTGCGGGCATATCTTTTGGAAATCCGTTCTTTAAAAGAGCAGAAGAAATTTCTTTTAATCTGGAACTTCCCATATAATAGACAAGAGTCCCGCAGGGAGGAGTCTTGATTTCTTCAGGCTTTTCATGAGAAGCTGTTATAAAAGCAAGAGAGTCTGAAATATTTCTTTCTGTCAGCGGAATTTGATAAAAAGACGCCGCACTCTGAGAAGCTGAAATACCGGGTATGATTTCAACATCGACTCCTCTTGACCTTAAAAAATTAATTTCTTCTTCCGCCCGCCCGAAAATCATGGGATCTCCCCCTTTGAGCCGGACAGTCAGCAAGCCTTTTAACGCGGATTCATAAAGTTTTTCCTGAATTTCGGACTGACTGTATGAATGAAGATTTTTTCTTTTCCCGACATAAAATTTTTCACCTCTGCTGTAATCCAATATTTCTTTCGGTATCAAATCATCATAATAAACGGCATGGGATTTTTCAAGAATTTTCATTCCTTTTACAGTTAAAAGTTCCGGATCCCCGGACCCTGAACCTACAAGATAAACTCTGCCGTATTTCCTGCGCCCGTCTATTTTGCTGAAAAGAACTTTTAAATCTTTTCGACTTTCTTTTATCACAACTGCCAGCATTCCCTGAAGAGGATGTGTTTTAAAAGGAAGAATTTCACTGCAGTTCTTTTCCAGCCCCAATCTTTTTAAAGCGCAGAAAGCGACCGCAAGCGCATCTATCTTCCCCGTATTTATCAATTCAAGGCGTTCCCCTATTGTTCCGCGGATATCCACCGGAAGCAAATCTTTTCTGAGGCTGATTATCTGCTTCTGCCTTTCAGAAGAACTGGCGCCAATTCTTGCTCCTGCCGGAAGGTCTTTCAGCTTCACTCCTCCCCGGCTGACCAGGCAGTCTCTGGAATCAAAAGCGGGTGTCAATGCAGCCATCAAAAGACCCCGTGAAAGCGGATAAGGAAGATCTTTGGCAGAATGGACTGCAGCGTCTGCTTCTCCTGTTAATAGGGCTTCGTCGAGTTCACGGGTAAAAAAATCATCTGGAATTTTTTCTGTCAAAGAAATTTCCTTATGTTTATCCCCATAGGAATCTAAAGTAAAAAGATTAAATTGTATTTCAGGCAGTAAAGAAAAAACCTCTTCTGCCTGTTTCACCGCCAGAGGGCTGTTTCGGGAGACTGCTTTGATTTTATTTTTCATAGAAAACAGACTTCCCTATTTTTTTCATAAAATGAGACACTTCAAATTGAATAAGTTTTTCAGCCTGATGGATTTCATTTCTCCGTTTTTCAAGATTTTGCTCTTGTTTTTTTTCGACTTCAGAAATATTATAGAGTTCAACACCCGTTATGCTGCCGACAGCCTCTTCCACATCTCTGGGAACTGCCAGATCAAAAATAATCATTTTTTTATTTTGCGGAAAATCCTCTTTCCTGACTATGAAATGCGGCGCTGAAGTTGCAGTGATTAATAAATCAGTTTGTTTTAAAATGTTTTTTAGAAAATTCAGCGGAAATGCGGAACATCCAAGTTCATCTGCCAGAGCCTTCGATTTTTCAAATGTCCTGTTTCCCAGAAAAATAGTCTGACACCCATCTTTTACAAGATATCGCACAATATTCCGATTCATCTGATGAACACCGATCATAGTAATCCGCATGTCTTTTAAAGACAGGTTTCTTTTTTTAATAATTTCCACGACTGCCTGGCTATGCGACATTGCGCCTTTTCCGATTCCGGTCAGAGTCCTGACTTTTTTCCCGGCTCTGAGCGCAGACTGAAAAAGAATATGAAGACCGGAGCTGATTCTTTTTTCCTGAACCGCTTCCCGATAGGCTTTTTTAACCTGATGCATTACCTGATTTTCTCCGATCAATGCTGACTCGAGACCTGAAGCCAGACGAAAAAGATGCCTGACTGTTTCAGGTTCCTGATGAGAAAAAGATTTTTCAGGAATATCATAATACATTTCAACCCGGTTGCAGGTTTTGAGTAAAACATAGTTTTCAGGTAAAGAAGAATAGAAAAATTTTTTTTGGTATGCTTCCCTTTCTTCAATTGAAAAACTGTGGTCCAATCCTTTAAATAAAATCATTTTTCAAAAAATCCTTTATATAATTTCTCCATTCAATGCTTTTTTTTACATTTTCAGCATTGGAAGAAACTGCGATACTCATATTGTCTTTTTTTATCAGGGCGGGAGAAGTGAAATGGGAAAGAGGCGGATTATCGCAGACATTTACCAATATTCCATTTTTTTCACACTCTGTAAAAATTGTTTGATTCAGCTCAATATTATTTGTACAGCCATAGACTAAATAATATCCTTTTAGATCTTCCGGGTCAAATTCTTTTTCTATCAGACTGTACTTTTTCTTTTTCAATTCAGAACTAATTTCTTTTGCAAGAATTGTGATCTGATCCGAATACATTTCCAAAACCTTTAATTTGCTTACCGCCGCCTTGCCGCCCCCGATAATCAAAATTTTTTTTCCTGTGATATTCAGGCAGACTGGTAAAAAAATCATAAATAATACTCCAGAAGAATTTCTTTTTTGTAAAGAAATTTAATAATTTCATCCAGAATAGTTTCATCAGTTAAATCAGGCGTAAATTTCAAGTCGGCAGAGCTGGAAGAATAAGGATCTTTACCAATTTGGATAATCAAAATATCATTTGGTTCATTCAGTATTTTCAAAGCCTGGATATCATATTCATCAATCGAGTTTATCGTGGAGATGAAAATCAGCCCCGAATCAGAAAGAATTTTTGACAGTTCTCCCAGACGCCTGATCTGTTCTTCCCGGTCTTCCAGACTGTTTTGAAGGTCATTGTCCAAACCGCCCATAATGCTCGATATTCCGACATAATAAACATGAAAATCCGAATCAAAAAGCCTTCTCTCCAGTTTTTTAGCAATAGTTTCTTTTTTATCGTTTTCATCTCCGGCAATAAGAACAAATTTTGAGGGATGGCGGAACCGGTTCTGGCGTTCTCCCCTTGAAATAAACCCGAAATCCCAGCTGGTTTTTCTTTTCTCTATATATTTGTTCAACGGATTATCGCCGTCCTTCACCGCTTCTAAAACAATCCCGCAGCCTGAAATAGCAAACTGGTCAATAATAACAAAACGACCTGTTTCTTCAAAGTTTCTGGCAAGATCAAAAGCAAACGGTTTTCTGGATTCTAAAATACATTCTGCCACATCGTATCTGTCTATCTGTTCTTTATTCTGAACTGATGTCAGTTCCGAAGCGTCAATTGTGTTTATTATTTTTGAAAGTTTTACCATAACCTGGCTGGTTCCGATTTTCATTTTATAAATTTTATTTTTAATGAGCGGTGCATTTTCCATCCAGAAAAGGTTGACTTTAATTTTCTGAGCAATCTCCGGATAGTTGTTTTCATCCGTCCGGCACATGATTTCACCGTTTCGGCTGTATAGAGCGTGTTCGAGCGTAAATCCGGCGGTTTCTCCAGCGCTGACGCTTTTCACAGCTTCACTGCCAAAAATTTCTATCGAACGGATTTTTGATTTCCTGCCTGATGGGAAAAAAATAACTTCATCCCCTGTATTTATTTTTCCGCTGGCGGCATTCCCTGCGAGGATTCTCCTGTCGTCCTGACTCTGCGTAAATTTATAAATATCTTGAATCGAAAACCTGAAAGGATTTTCTTCTTTATTTTTCCTGACATTAAAACAATCTATCTGTTCAAAAACAGCCGGTCCCTTATACCACGGCATTTTTGAAGAAGACTTCATAATATTCTCTCCATCCCTTGCGCTGATCGGAATACAGCTTACCGGTTCTACGCCTACTTTTAGAAGAAATTCACTGTATGTTTTTTTTATATTTTCAAAAACATTCTCATCAAATCCGACTAAATCCATTTTATTGATCAAGACGCTGACCTGTCCGATGCCAAGCATGGAAACCAGATAACCGTGCCTTTTCGTGTTTTCCTGAATCCCTTCTTTGGCATCGATCACAATCAATGCAGATTCAGCTCTGGCAGCCCCTGTAATCATATTTTTCAGAAACTCAATATGTCCGGGAGCATCAATAATAATATAATCTCTTTTTTTTGTTTTCATAAAACATCTGGCAGAATCAATTGTAATTCCCTGACTCTGTTCTTCTTTCAGAGCATCCAGAAGAAAAGCGTATTCAAAAACTTTCGAATTTTTTTCACACATTGCTTTCAGGTTTTCCAGCTTGCCTTTCGGAAGAGATTCCGAGTCAGCTAAAAGCCTTCCGATTACAGTACTTTTTCCATGATCGACATGCCCAATCATCACCAGATTCATAAGTTCTCTATGCTCCATATTTCATACCCTCTTTTTGAATTATTTTCAGTTAAACTCAAAAACTCTTTACATATAGCCTGATCTCCTGAGAGTTTCCAGTCCTCCGCCGTCTTCTTTATCCTGAGCCCTGCCCGACCTTTCCGCAATATTTGCAAGCTGTCCGGTTTTCAATTCATCGACAATTTCCTCAACTGTGGAGGATTTTGAATCAATAGGCTGAGTACATGGAGCACAACCCAGCGACCGGTATCTTTTTCCGTTTCCCCCGTCAAAATAAAGCGAAATAACGGGAATCCTTTCTCTGGCAATATATTCCCAGACATCCAATTCAGTCCAGTCCAGAAGAGGGTGAATTCTGATATGGGTCCCGGGCGGAAAATCAGTATTGTAATAATTCCATAATTCAGGCGGCTGTTCACCTATATTCCATTCGTTATCAAGACTTCTTGGTGAAAAATACCTTTCTTTGGACCGGCTGCCTTCCTCATCGGCGCGGATTCCTGCAATCACTCCATTATAGGGTTGTGTATTGGAATCTTTTTCATATATCCGCTTTTCATGATTAAAACGGTATCGCGGCCACTCTCCCGAAAGAGTATGTTTCAACGCTTCGCTTTTCAGATTTTTACAGCATGTCAGCCTGTCCGTTCTGCCGTCTGGATAAGTCAGTTTTTGATCCAAAGCTTCTTTGTTTTCACCGTAAATAAGATCCAGTTTCCATTCAAAAGCCATTTGATCGCGGTAACGGATCATTTCAGGAATTTTAAAATGAGTGTCAATATGAATAAAAGGATAGGGAATATGCCCGAAAAAAGCTTTCCTGGAAAGCCAGGCTAAAACAGTGCTGTCTTTTCCGATTGACCAGAGCATGGACAGATTTTTATTTTTAAATTCTTTATAAGCTTCCCTTAAAATTTGAATACTTATGGCTTCAAGTTTTTGTATTCGATCCATATTTTTCCTCCTTTTTTCACTTCAGTTTTTTGATTCAGGTGAAGTCCGCATTCTTTTTTGCTTCCTTTTTCCCACCACCACCTTCCTGACCGGAAATCTTCCCCTTCGCAGACCGCCCTTGTACATGGGGCGCATCCGATACTGATAAATCCTTTGTCATGGAGTTCATTATACGGCACTTCTTTTTCCCGGACATATTTCCAGACATCCTCATAACTCCATTGATAAAGGGGGTTTATTTTAAATATTTCAAAATTCTCATCCCATTCAATCACATCTATTTCTCTCCTGTCTTCAGATTGATCCTGCCTCAATCCGCATATCCAGGCTTTCACATCTTTCAGAGCTCTTTTTAACGGAAGAATTTTTCTGATATGACAGCAGAGTTTCCGGTATTCACTTTTCTCATAAAATAAGTCCGGTCCATTTTCTCTGACTATTTTTTCCACTTCAGCCGTATCAGGAAAATAAATTTCATATTTCATACTGTATTTTTTCATTGTTTTCTGGATGAGCGCGTAAGTTTCCTGAAAAAGCCTGCCTGTGTCAAGAGTCATTATTCTGGCTTCCGGTTCAATTTTCAAAATCATATCAGTCAGAACCTGATCTTCAAGCCCCAGACTTGATGAGAAAACAATATCCTTGATGCCGAATTCCTTTAAAACAAACTGAATAATCTCTTCAGGATTTCTATTTTTCAGATTATTTTTCAAATTATCCAATTTTTTTCTCACACAGTCTCCTTTATCAATTCGAATTAAATGAAATATTCAGGTTCCTTTTTTTCCAGACCGAATTTAATTTTGGTCCAGGCCCGTTCATGTAAATAGTAAATAAACAATTTAGTGAAAACTTCCAATCCGCCGATTGATAAAGCAAGTTTAAATGTCCCGGTGATAAAATAAGCAACCATTACAGTATCAAGGGTTCCGGTAATTCTCCATGAAACAGCCTTGACAATGCTCCTGATTTTTTTTTCTTTGACCATTTTATCCTCCTTTTTGAATCACTACTTTCCAGCAGTCTTCTTTTTTCTCTTGAACAAGGATTTTATGCCCTTCTTCTGTTACCGAACGGGGGACATTTTCAATCGGGGCGCCTTCATCGAGCCAGATTTCCAGAATTTCTCCATTTCTCATTTTTGACAATTCCATTTTAGTCTTGACAAAATTCATAGGGCAGGCTACTCCTCTCAAATCTTTAAAAAGATTGACCTGTTTTTCTTCAGCAATAGATTGGATAATTTTTTTATCTTTATTTTCATTCAAAGGAAAATTCAAAGAATCATCCATACTCTGATAAAGTTTCTTGACTTCTTCCGCCAGTTCAAAAACTTTCTTTTCATCTTCCGGCAGAAATTTTTTATCATTATTGAAAGCGCTGCGGATTATCTTTTCAAATCCTGAAGGGATTAAGCCTGTTTTCATAAAATAATTTTCAAATTCCTCAAAAACTTTTTTATCGGTTGAAGCTTCTACCCCGCGGGTAATCAAAAGCATTCTAGAAGAATAATAGGCCAAATGATAGAGTTCCACTCCCCTCTTCTCAATATCTTTTTCATTTTCAAGTTTTTTCATAACATTTTCAATGTTTTTTTCATCCCTTTCAATAAAATCAAACAAACCTGCCGAACATTCTCCTTTTCCCCTTTTAAAAATTGTAAAAATCTCCTCGCTTCCCCAATCATAATAGTAATTTTTATCTTCATCAAAATCAGGAATATCGCTGTAATCTTCTTTCAGTTTTTCAGAAACCCAAATTTCCCCGCCCCTTTCCATCCAGCCGTAAATTTTCTCATTCTCCTTTTTTTCCTGAATAAAACAAGAAAAAAAATCGCTGACAAACCGGGGTAAATCTCTGGCGCTGACTTCTCCGTAAATTTTTCCAAATCTGGTACGCCCCTCTCCTAAAAAAGCTCCTAATACTATTTTATAAGAAGGATAAACTTTTTCTCCTTTTCTGGCAGCGCCTCCGATAAAACCGATATCGCCGATCAGATGCTGCCCGCAGGAATTCGGACATCCCGAAATATGAAAACGGATGTCTTTGACGGGCTCTAAATCTAAATTGATTTTCAAAAGTTTTTTACGGACTGCCCGGGCAGCATCCTGTGAAAAACAGATTCCAAGCTGACAGGTGGATGCCCCGGCGCAGGAAACAATATTTCCGTAAAAAGAGGGAAGCCGCGAGTCTTCTATCTTTTCATCGAGAAAAGAAAAAACTTCAGAAAGACTTTCCTCAGGAATATTTCTAAGAAGAATATTCTGATTATGAGTGAGACGGATGGTATCCTCTCCAAAATAAGACAGCAAATCAGACAGTTCCAAGACCTTTTGATTTGAAATATCACCCAGAAAAACCGGAACAACTATTGAATACAAACTGTTATTCTGTTTTTTGACAAATCTTTTTTTCCAGATTTCAAATGAATTGACATCATATTTCTGTGGATTGTTTATTCTTTCTCTTTTTATTTCAATAGAAGGGTCAAATGATATTTTTAAAGGCATTTCTGTTTTTTTCAATTTTTCCATTTCATCTTCCAAAAGCCTTTTAAACTCTTTTTCCCCCAGTTTTTCATAGAGAAAGCGGATTCTGGCTTTACTGCGGTTTTTCCTGTTGCCATACTGGTTGAAAATATTTTTTAACGCTCTGGAAATATAATAGACATCTTTTTCCGGAAGAAAATCATAAATCCTATTTCCCGGTTCTGATTTTGCCCCCATCCCTCCGGCAATATAAGTCTGGAATCCCTTTTGTCCGTCTTTTATTTCGGCTATGAATCCTAAATCGGTTACAGATGCAAAAGAAGTATCTTTTTCATTATGCGAAAAAGCAATTTTATACTTTCTCGGCAGTTTCCATGAATCTTCCTCGGCAAGAAAACGGGTTGTCAGGGAATAAGCGTAGGGCGCCACATCAAAAACCTCTTCAGGATCAATTCCTGATTCAGGAGATGCTGTAATATTCCTGACCGTATTTCCACCTCCTCCTCTGCTGGAAAGACCTGTTTTTTTCAATTCTCTTAAAATAAAAACAATATCTTTTAAATCTACATCATGAATCTGTATTTCCTGACGAGTGGTCAGATGAAGGGTGTTTTTTCCAAACTCTTTTGAAAGCTCGGCAGTTTTTTTCAGCTGAAAAGGTGTGATAAACCCAGCTGCGCAGCGGATTCTGACCATATAAGTCCCGGTTTTTCTCTGCTCATATATTCCAAAAGGAACGCGGAATACTTTTAATGAAAGGGGATCAACCGCGCCTTTCAAAAAACCGTCAATCATTTTTTCAAGTTCATTGATCTCACTCTCAAGATTTTCAGGGAGTTTATATCCTTTCATCAATCACCTCTAATTCTTCTTTTTCTACTCTGCCTTCTTTGATCCAAAAAGCATTCACAACAGGGGTTTCCCCGGAAAGGGATACAATAAAATACAAAATATCGGGATCATAAGCCAGGCGGATATCTTCTTCCGAGGGGCGGGAAGGAGTCAGGGGATGGCTGTGATAGATGCCGTAAAGCTCCATTTTTTCTTTTCGGATTTCTTTCACTGCATGAAACTGTTCCCGGGGATTCATGGAAAAATGTTCAGAACTTTTATCCAGATTCTCCATTTCGTATAATTTTAAAATCAGCCCGTTTTTCCCGGATAAATATCCGCAGGCTTCAATCGGAACCTCTTTTTTAGAATGTTCTATCATTTTTTCATACATTTTTCTTGTAATCTGAATCATTCACCACACCCCGATTTTATTTATTTTTTCAGTTCGCAGACAGGAGGATCTTCATCCATCAAGCGTACGATAGACGGGTTCTCGCCGCACAAACCGCAATTTTTATTTTTATTTAATTTTACTTTTCTAAAATTCATCGTTTTGGCATCAAAAACAAGAAGCTGGTTGACAAGAAGCTCGCCTGCTCCTGTACAGTATTTAATTACTTCTGCCGCCTGGATAGTCCCCAGCATGCCTGCTATTGCCCCCAATACGCCGGCCTGGGAACATGTCGGAACAGCGTCTCTCGGAGGAGGAGTTTTAAAAATACACCGGTAACAGGCCGATTCACCCGGTAAAATTGTCATTGACTGCCCTTCAAACCTGAGAATGCCGCCATGCGAATAAGGTTTTTTCTCCAAAAAACAGGCATCATTGATAAGAAACTTTGCGGCAAAATTATCTGTTCCGTCAATAATAAAATCATAGTCCCTGATGATAGAACGGATATTGGATGAATTGACCAGAAGATTATATGTTTTGACCTGAATATCCGGATTAATCGCAAGCATTTTATTTTTCGCAGAATCGACTTTCAGCCTGCCGATATCATTTGTTGAATGAATAATCTGTCTTTGCAGGTTGGACAGGTCAACCCTGTCAAAATCAACAATCCCGATTGTACCGATCCCCGCGGCGGATAGATAAAGGGCAGCCGGGGCGCCCAGTCCGCCTGCGCCGATAATCAGCACCTTAGACTCTAATATTTTTATCTGGCCTTCAACGCCTAAATCTTTAAGAATAATATGCCTGCTGTATCTTTCCAATTGTTCATCATTTAATTCCATTATTCACTCTCCCTTAATGCATTATCAATATCTTCTTTTAGATCTTCCAAATCTTCAATCCCGGCTGAAAGCCGGATTAAATTATCACAAACGCCCAGAGCTTTTTTTTTCTTTTCATCAAAATCACAGAAAATGGTAGAAGATGGATGAATAACCAGACTTTTGTTATCATTAATATTGGTGGCTCTACGGATAATTTTTAAACGGTTCATAAACTGAAAACACTTTGCCTTATCTGAAAGTTTAAAAGTCAGAATTCCGCCAAAACAATTATTGAATATTTTTTTAGCATTCTCATGATAAACACTCTCCGGAAGCCCGGGATAATTGACTCCTTCCACCTGAGGGTAAGATTTGAAAAAACGGGCAAGCGCTAAAGCGTTATCCGAACTTTTCTCAATTCTTAATCCGAGGGTTTCAAGTCCCAGAATCTGAAAAAAAGCATTTTGAGGGGCAAGACAGGCTCCCAGATTGCGGTAAACCTCTCTCCTCAGTTTAACCAGAAATGAAAACGGACCTGATTTTTTATATAAATCTTTCATTTTTGGCTGTAGTGACCAGTTAAAATTTCCTAAATCGACAATCAGTCCTCCGATACTTACCCCTCCTCCCGAAATATATTTTGCAGCGGAAAGAACTTCTACGCTTACACCGTATTTTTTAGCCTGAAAAAGATAAGGCGTCGCTGCCGTATTATCCAGAACAAGGGGAATTTTATATTTTTCCGCTATTTTTCCGATTTTTTCAATATCAAAAACTGCCAATTGAGGATTGCTGATAGTCTCTAAAAAAATAGCGGATGTATTTTTGTCAATTTCCTTTTCTATCTCTTCAGGATAATGAAAATCAGGCGTTTTAACTGTCAGCCCCCAATCCTTCAGAGTCTCATGAATTAAAGAAACTGTATTTCCGAAAGAAAAATTGGACGCAATAATATTATTCCCGCTTTTTCCCAGAGCAAGAATTACATTGGCAATAGCTGCCATTCCCGATGAAACAGCAATTGCCCCCTGCCCGCCGGTGAGATAGGTAATTTTTCTTTCCAGTTCCGTATTTGTCGGATTCGAAATACGGCTGTAGGAATGAGAAATAGTTTTTCCCAGAAAAGCATTTTCAAGTTCTTCCGCAGAGGAAAAATCAAAAGCAATATTCTGATAAACCGGTCCTCTTAAAGCTCCGTAAGGATTTGCCTCTGTTAAATCTCCGTGAATTGCCTTGGTTGTAAATCCCTTCATCTATATTCCTCCCCCGCCCATGAAATAAACAAATTCGAGTTCATCTCCTTCTTTAAGGAAGCTGATTTCATAATCTTTTTTTTCAACAAACTCTCCATTTAATTGAACGATAACCATATCCGGCATTTTAACCTGGCTTTGATTCATGAGTTTTAAAATAGATATTTTTTCTGATTGAAGCTCCTGCTCTTTTCCATTTACTGTCACTTTCATTGTCGGCTCCTTTGCTATTTCATAGCCTTCCTATCAAATTAGTATGATATAAATAAATATAATCCATTTTTAATCTTTTGACAATTTTTTTTAAATAAAAATACAAAAAATGTGAGATTTTTCAAATTCAATTAATTATAATTCTTTTTTGAATATTTTTTTTTGTTTTTCAAAGTAAAAGTTTTAAATTTAGATGTGTCTATTTGGATTTATTAAAAATGTAACAAAGGGGTGGTTATTTCAATGGCATTAGTTGAAATTAGAGAATCTGAATCTCTTGAAGACGCATTGAGAAGATTTAGAAAAATATCAGAAAGAGAAGGCATCAGCCGGGAAATCAAAAAAAGAAGTTTCTATGAAAAACCGTCTTTGATGAAGAAAAAAAAGTTGGAAGCAAAACAGAGAAAACTTCAGAAAAAATTAAGAAAACTGAAAGCAAAAGGTTTAATCCCTTAGTAGATAGCTTAAAAACAGCTTGGAGATAAGCGGGTTCTCCGTTTATCTTTTTTTCTTTTTATTTTTTATTTGATAAATAATTTTACTTTTTTTTATGAAGTAAAAAATAAATTGACCGGGACTGCCTGAAATAATTCGGACAGTTTTAAGTTCTTCATTTTTCAAATTATTATTTTAGAGGCATTGATGTTTGCTCAGGAAAGAATCAGAAATTTTTCGATTATCGCCCATATTGACCACGGCAAGTCCACTTTGGCCGACCGTCTCCTTGAAATCACAGGGGCTGTGGATGACAGAACAAAAAAAGACCAGATTTTAGACAGCATGGATATTGAAAAAGAACGGGGCATTACAATCAAAGCTCAGACCGCCCGAATCAATTTCAAAGCCTCAGACGGAAAAGTTTATAATCTGAATTTAATCGACACTCCCGGACATGTGGATTTTTCTTATGAAGTCTCCCGCTCCCTGATGGCGTGCGAAGGGGTTATTCTTCTTGTGGACGCATCTCAAGGAATTGAAGCCCAGACTCTTGCCCATTTTTACACCGCTATGGAACACAATTTAGAAATTATCCCCGTTATCAATAAAATTGACTTACCCAGCATTGATTTAGAAGATGTGATTCATCAAATCGAACATGATTTAGCTTTGGAAGCTGAAAAAGTCATCAAAATTTCAGCTAAAAAAGCCCTTGGCATCACAGAGCTTTTAGAAGCGATTGTCCGCCAGTGCCCCCCTCCCAAAGGAGATATCAACAAACCTCTTAAAGCATTGATTTATGATGCCTATTACGATGATTACCGGGGAGTCGTCTGCCTGATCCGTGTTTTCGAAGGTCAGATAAAAAAAGGAGACAGGATTTGCTTCTTTCAGACAGAAGACCGTTACGAAGTAGAAGAAGTCGGTTTTTTTAAAATTACCCGAAATCCGAAAGACGCCCTCCTGGCCGGTGAAGTCGGTTATGTGATTGCCAATATCAAAAGTCTTGAAAATGTAAAAAGCGGAGATACGATCACTTTGGTCGATAATCCTACTTCAGAAGCTTTACCCGGATTTAAAGAAGTCAAATCTTTTGTTTTCGCCAGTATTTATCCGATCGACAGCGGAGACTATCAAAAGCTCAAGGAATCGCTTCAAAAATTAAAACTCAACGATGCGTCTTTATCATTCGAGCCTGAAAACTCCCAAGCTCTCGGCGCCGGATACCGGTGCGGATTTTTAGGACTCCTCCACTTTGAAATTATTCAGGAAAGACTTCGAAGAGAGTTTGCCCTAGATATTATTGTCAGTACACCAAGCGTCCGCTACAATGTTTTGACTACTTCTCAAGAAGAGTTTACCGTGGACAGCCCGATGAAATTTCCAGAACCCACTAAAATTGAAAAAGTATTTGAACCTTTTGTACGCGTGGATATCTATACCCCGAAAGACTATTTAGGCAATGTACTTTCTCTTTGCCAGGAAAAACGGGGAATCCAGACTTCTATGAACTATATCGATGAAAAACGGGTGGAGGTGGTTTATTCTCTTCCCCTGGCCGAAATTATTTTTGATTTTCACGATAAAATCAAATCTCTGACCAAAGGCTACGCTACTTTTGACTACGAGTTTGAAGACTACCGCGAAGCTGAAATTGAAAAGGTCGATGTTTATATCAATAAAAAGAAAGTGGATGCTTTTTCTTTTCTGACTCATAAAGACAACGCTGTTTTCAGAGGCCGGTTTGTAGTCAGTAAACTAAAAGAAGTAATTCACAAACATCTATTTCAGATTCCATTGCAGGCAGCGATTGGACACAATGTCATCGCCAGGGAAACCATCAGCGCGATGCGTAAAGATGTGACTTCCAAGTGTTATGGGGGAGATATTTCCCGCAAGAAAAAACTTTTGGATAAACAAAAACAGGGAAAAAAGAAAATGCAGATGGTCGGAAATGTGGAAATCCCTCAGGAAGCCTTTGTCAATGTCTTTAAAGGCGATATGGAAGAGAAATAATCTTTCTTCAATTTAAAAAAAACCTGTTGAGAGTTTCAATAACTTCAACAGGTTTATCTTTATCAATTCAACAACTAGTTTTCAGCCAGATAAACAACCCGGTAGAGAGTATTTGCCGCTGCTGCCGGAAGATTCGTCATGGAAAAGAGCATGTGAATGGTTCCATTGGAATCTTTTATGATAGAGGAATAATTATCATTATTATTCATCGCCGCATAACCGGGTGCCGCTGCAAAATTGACTTTCCAGCCCGATGCAGTTTTAAAAGCGTACTTTGGCCGGTAGTTGGTAAAATCGACATAGGAAATATGCGGATTGCCTGAACCGTCTAAAACAATAGAAGAATAAAATCCGCTGATGACAAGAGGGTCAATGGTTTCTTTCGTAAAAGAAGTGCCTGATCCGTAAGCGTATTTCAAATCTCCGCTGTATCCGTCAAAATAAGAAATGTGAACCGTACTTCCGGCGACTGTAATACCGATACCGAAATTCCCCGCATTTTCCGAATCCACCACAAAAGGCGTGCTCCAGACCGATCCGTTGTAGTATATGTATTTGAGATTGCTGTTGAGGGCATCATAATAGACAACATGAGGATTACCGGAGCTGTCTAACGCCATATTACACCATTTCCCCACATCCGTTGATCCCGGAGTTCCGTCTAAAATTGTGCCTGAATCAGCGGCTAGAGTAGCAAAACCGTCTGTCGAACTGTAATAGTTCAAGGTTTTATTGGTTCCGTCATAGTAAACCAGATGAACTTTCTCGTCTAGAGGATTGACACGAACAGCACTGTATTTGCCTCCGTGGGTTGAAAATATTTTAGTAAAAACAAGGGTTGAAAAATCATTGATGCTTTTTGCAATTCTCATTTCATCCACTCCGCCTCCGCTTGCCCAGTAAGTAACATACTGAGCTGCTATTGAATATGCCACAGAGCCGTGAGTATATTTCGGAGTGTTGACATTGTTGTTTTTAACCAAGATACGGGTTGTCCCTCCGCTAATATAATCCAATTCCTGATATTTATTAATATCGTTATTAACCACAATTTTCAGAGTGGTCCCGTCCGAGGTCATGGCAGGATAGACAGGATTATTGCCGATATTCATATCAGTGTAGCAGTAAAGATCCATTTTAACTGGAGTTTGAGCAGCATTGTTGACCCCATTGCTGGTTACCGTGATCTGACCTGATTTCAGGTGGATATCATCCGGCACACAGGCTGTTCCAGTACCGAGAGAAAAGGTCATCTGAGATGTCGAATTAACCGTAAGACTTCCCCCTGTTGCTCCTCCCCAGTTGGTAGTATCCCATAAAGACCCGATCTTTATCAGAGTTGACCCGTCTTTAAAATTATGCCCATTGATGATCAATCCGCTTTCTCCGAGATAAGCGTAATTTTTCGAAACAGAAGAAATATAAGGCCGAACATGGACTGTATGGGAAGAAGAAGAAATATTCCCGGCTTTGTCCGTGACCTTTGCCTCGACTTTGATTCCATCTTGCGCTATCACAGGATTGATTCCGATTTTAGGAAGTTCATGAGTATTCCAGACCGCCTGAAAAGATTCAAGTCCGGTAACGCTTAAAGCATCTGCATCTCCTTCTGTCCCAGGATTTTCATTTACAGAAACAACCGCTGTTTCTACTCCTGCCCCTGAATCTGATGCAGTCCCGGCAATATTAACTGTTCCGTGATAATAACTGGTTCCGCTTCCGTCATCAAGAGAAAGGTTAAATGAAGGTATCAGAGGATTGGTATTGTCCACCAGAACCTGAAAAGTGACCGTATTTGCATTTCCAAGATTATCTACGGCAGAAATATAAATTTTTCTGCTGCCGGGAAGAAGACCGGGAAGAGTGTATTCCCATACAGTAGAGGCAGAGGGGAGATCAGGTTCCACAAAAGATGCACCGCTGATATCGACCCATGACCCATTATCAATTTTAATCTGAATCGAAGTAAGAGATGCTCCGCCGACCTGAACACTGGCAGTACCCCTGATTTTTCCTGATCCGTTGATATATCTGCCGTTTGTAAGAGGTTTTTGGATATAGGCAGAATTAGTAGGGTGATCATATTCTGTAAATGAAATGAGCGGAGCCGCCGCATTTTTTTCAACATTCACTGTAAATAAACCTTGATTTCCTGCAAGGTCTTCTGCTGTTAAAACAATCGTATGTTTTGTGGCACTGACCGGATAATTATAAGGACTGGTTGTATCCCAGATCCAGGAAAAATATCCCCCGGCATAGGTAAAATTAGTGTAATCGGTGAAATTAAAAAATTTGTCTGTTTCATAATCGGCATTGATAACAGTGCCGTCATTAATCTGGATTCGGATTGAGGCAATATCAGAACCGGTTGAGTCTGCATATCCTGAAATACTCACTGCGGTTCCAGAAATTTTAGCATTTTCAACAGGAGCAACATCAGAAAGAGATGGGATTGTCTTGTCTATTCTGATTGTCTTTTGAAAAGTCCCAAATCCTCCGCGGTTGTTTTTGACGGTCAAAGTGATTAAATAGGTTCCGTCCGGGATAGCCGAAGTGTCGAATTGATGAGACCAATTCCCTGATGAGTCAATACTTTTCCCATTATTCAAGCTGTCATCATCGTCTGGAAGTTCCTGATCTTTGATATAATTATCAATCAGGGTTTCAACCAAAGGTGTCGTAGCAGGAATAGTATCTATTTTAAACTTGATTTCAGAAATCGTGGTCAGCATATCCGCAGCTGTTTCATCTGTAACGCGCCCTTGAATAACATAGGTGCCCGACTTGAAATTATTGGCCGATTTTGTCAGGTCATTATTTAAAATACCTTTTGGGGTAGTGAGATTGCCTGTAAAATAAGGCGGAGAATCGTCTAAAGCAATATAATTCGTAAAAGTATTCGTATTTCCGGATTTATCTGTGATTAAAGCTGATACGCTGATAGGCCCATTGTTTTTAATACTTAAAATATTTTTTGAAAAAGAAAAAGTATTGTCTCCTCCGCATGAAACAGTATCGGAGGATAAAGGTCCGACAGTAATCACCACATTTTTGACTCCTGATGCGGTATTGTCGGTACAACTTCCTGATACGACCAGATTATAGGAGTTTAAATCAGCGCTGCCGTCAATACTGATATTGTTCACAGGAGATAAAATAGCGCCTCCCGGATTCGTATTATCAATAATCAGAGGAAAATATACCGTTCCAATAATTCCCGTCACATCCACCACTCTCAGTACGGCTGTTATAGAAGCGTCGCCTGGAATCAAAGAAGCGGTATTGGGAATCAGATAACTCCAGGTAGTTCCGCCGTCTGCAAGGATTGTATCAAAAAAAGATACCCCGCCGTTAAAACTGATTTGTACTTTTGAAACCCCGTTGTTGTCCGAGGCAGTTCCTGAAAGCGTTCTATTAGTACCGCGGATATAGTTTTCATAAAGATTATAATTTAAATTGACTGCGACACTTGGAATCGTTTGGTCAACGATAAAGGTCTGCTGCTCTTCTGATGAATTCCCGTGCCCGTCGGTTGCCCTGATAGTCATGGTATGGCTTCCTTCAGACAGGCTGGATGTATCAAGGACAAAATACCAGACTAAGGTTCCTGAAGCCGGGGAATAACTGCCATTGTCTATTTTATATTCAACAAGAGTCACTCCGATATTATCAGAGGTTTTTCCAATAAATGAAACCAGACCTGAAACTTTCTGATCTACTGTTGGATTGATAAATTCGATGGAAGGAAGTCCGGTATCATTGATTGTAAAAGTACCGCTTAAAATTTCAGAATTCACAAATCCGTCTTTACAGGCAATCGCTTGAATGGTTTTTGTGGAAAAAAGGGAAATGGCTGATGAATAGACCGGTGTTGTGGTACAGTTTGGAGTCGTTCCATCAAGAGTGTATCTGATGACCGCTCCAGTGGTATCTACCGAAAGGACAATGCTTTTCGCCTCAGAATAAGTACCCGGATCGGTCAGGAAAGCTGGTTTTTTGACTCTTTTCTCAAAAACCGGATTAATTGCAGTTTGCTTCTGATTGCCTGCTTTATCAATAATAATCGCTGTAATGGGATAGGAAGAAAGAGAAGAGACATCTTTTGTGATCGAAAAATTTCCGTCTGTTCCGCATGAAATTAATTCTGGGGCAAGAGAACCTATTGTAATTCTGATTTCTTTAATACCATTTGTGATATTATCAGAACAAGTTCCTAAAACAGTTAAGTCATTACCGTAAATATAAGCATTCCCATCTACCGGAGAAGTGATCGAGAGAGAAGGATTTGTATTATCTACCCAAAGAGGTGAATTGGATGTTCCGATGAGTCCTGCTGAATCAATTGCCTTAAGGACTAAGGTCAAGTCCCCGTCTCCGGGTTTTAAAGTAGAGGTATCCGCAATCGTATAAGTCCATGATTTCCCGTCAGCAGATAAAACAGTATCGTTAAAAACAACCCCTCCGTTGAAACTGATCTGAACTTTTGAAACTCCGATCCGGTCATTGCTTAAACCGTTTTTATCGGAAGCGGTACCAGAAAGTATAACCTGAACGCCCTTAAGATAGTTTTGATAAAGATCGTAATCCATTGTAATATCGACATCTGGCACTGATTGATCAACAATAAAATCCCTTGAAATCAGGCGGGCATTTCCTGTATTATCAGTAGATTTTACTGTAAGGGTATGGGTGCCCTCCGTCAGTTCCTGTGTATTGATTTCAATATGAAAAGTAACAGTGCCGTTTGCCGTAATATAGTTTCCGTTATCAATTTTAATTTCAACCGATTTAACTTCATATTTATCAGAAGTGGTTCCTATCACTGTAAAAAAACCGGAAACTTTCTGATTGGGAGTCGGGTTGATCAGATTGATCTCTGGTCCTTCTTTATCATTCGGAGTCGGTTCCAGTCCGAAAAACGGGTTTTTGGTACAGTTTGAAGCGGAGATGAAAATGAAAAATCCGCTTAAGAATAGAAAAATTTGATATTTAAATTGTTTGAATAATTGTCCGGTCATAGTTTCCTCCTTAAAAAATACTCATTCTGATTCCGATCCCAAGCTGAAAAAGAACACTGCCTTCCTTGTTTTCGATAAAATAAAAATTTTCTTCGAAATAAAAGGTAAAAGTACTCATAAATAAAACATCTTTGAAATCAAATTCCTGGGCTAAAAAAGCAGACGGAGCGATTTTTGCGTTGCCTGAAAAAAAAGTAAAATTGGCTCCAATGGTTGCAAAAAAACCCGAAGATTCCGTGATTTTAATTCCAAGAATACGGGCATTGAGTTTCGCAGCAAAGGAAAGGCTTTTATATTCTCCGCTGGGAGAGTAGCCTGCAAGGACTTCAGGACGAACCACATTGCTGAAAAAAGAAAGACCCGCACCGGCTGAAAGCATCGAACCGCCTCCAAATTGAAAAGTGAAAAACATAGACTGGACAAAGCCGGATTGGATTTCCTGCTGCTTCATACTGGCTTCAAGCGTTTCTTTTTGTTTTAAAAGAAATTCCATCTCAGCCATCTCTTTCTGCATTTTTTCAATTTCAGCCAGTCTTGCTTTTTCAGCCGCTTCTTTTTCTTCGATGATTTTTGCTTTTTCTTTTTCTATTTCTTGAAGCTGAAGTTCCAGAGCTTCTTCATTTTTTGTTTTTTTGCCCGTTTTTTTTGTTGTTTTTTTGACCGTTTCTTTTTTTATTTCTTGCTTGTCATTTGACTGGGAATAAAGAAATGAGTGATTAGAAACAATAAATAAGAAAAGAAGAAGAAGAAAGCTTCTGTGCATTTTCTTCATTTCATCCTCCATGCAGAAAATCCAATATCATTATTTTTGTATATAATCGGATTATAATCCTTTTATTATTAATAATATAATTCGTTTTGAATAAAAAACAATTTTTTTTAGAACTTTTCTTCTCTCAAATTTTATGTCCGTTTGTTTCAATTGACTTTTCAACTCATCCAAAATCTTAAAATAAATTGATTAAAAATAGAAATCTTCATTCTAGGTAGCAATTTTTTTTTGTGGCAAGGATTAGGAATCTTTGTTCTATCAATCTGTTTGTCAACCCTGGAAAACCCTAAAGATTTTTTACCCACAAACCCCCAGCCCCTTATCTCCCAGAGGAAGACAA
>Ga0209518_1000172_pt1 | contig 86748 bp, 74 predicted proteins | sample RifGroB1_FD_183993 | JGI IMG/M metagenome (GOLD analysis project Ga0209518, IMG submission 183993) | Groundwater microbial communities from Rifle, Colorado, USA - Groundwater B1 (SPAdes) (version 2) | ecosystem: Environmental > Aquatic > Deep subsurface > Groundwater | place: Rifle, Colorado... | reverse complement strand
ATAATTTGGGATCCTAGAAAGGATTCTGATTTACCTAATCTAATAGTTTTGAAAGAAGATTTAGTTGTTGAAAGCCCTATTGATGTTTGTATCATTGAACATGATATTAAGGTGGGTATGTTAACTACTTTCTTGTTCAATTGTAGATTCGCTTATAGTTATTTGGGAAAGGATAAGAGTATCCCTTTTACCATAGGGTCCAAGTATGAATGAATTGGTTAAGTTGATTAAGGGTGCTTTTATTGATGCTAGTATTAGCATTCTTAAAGAAGTGAAAGAGCAAGATAATAAACCTAAGAAGAGACAGAAAAAGAAATGATTGTTTATGATTTTAGATGTATGGTTTGCGATAAAGAAACCACCATGAGACTTAATGCTTCTAACAATATTAGGGTTGGAGAGTTGTGTGGTTTGTCGGCAGGTGAAACCCCTGATGATTTTTATTGTGAATGTGGTGCAAATAACTGGAAGAGAATTTGGGGAGGTAAGAGTGCAACCTTCAAGATCAACATGAGGGGTATTTCGATTTAAAAAATGAACTATGAATATTTTCTAATTGAAAGCTATATTGATTACCAGTTTAAGAAACATGGTGTAGAAAGGTTTAATTCTAAACTGATTACTTTAGTTTTTGATTTAGAAAGTGAAGAAGCTGATTTGGCTTTTGATAGTCTTGTTGCTGAAGGGAAGTTAGAACCTTTATTTTCTATCAGTTGTGAAAAAGGCCATTGTCCTATGGCCGTTATTTCAGATTTAACTTTTGTTAATTGGTCTAAGTTAGAATGTGCTTTTTGTGAAGAACATAAAGAGTTTGGCGAAGTACTGATCGAAATGGAATACATAATACCAAGAAGAAGAAAGGTATAAAGGAGTGGATAGTGACTTGGTTGGTTATTATTGTGTGCATAGTATGTTCTAGTTTTGTTTTATGGCGCCAGGGTAAGACGTTGGCTGAACTTGTAAAACAACTAAACTCCGAAAAGGATGCCAATTCTTCTTTAAGACAAAAGGTTTCTGATGTTAGTGGTGGCATGAGGGATTCTTTAAGAGAGATGCAAAACTTTTTGGGTACTCAAGACAGACAATTAAGCAATCTCCAAAGCCAGTTAAAAGATGTTCCAACCAAAACTCTTAATGTTATCCAAGGTTCGGTGAATACAACTAGCGGTAAGATGGGTGAACTTATTGGTTTTTTAAAGCTTAAGTCAGATTACGATAGATTGATTCCTATTAATGACATAGTAGATTTCTTAGCTATTAAGTTTCCAGATGAAAATAGCCTTGGTTGTATTGAATTTATGGATGTTAAGACTGGTAAGAATGCCAGACTTAATGATGATCAAAGAAAACTAAAACAGATGATAGAAGAGAACAAAGATTGTATTTCTTTTACGGTGGTGAATATTAAAGCAACATGAAAGCATCTATAAATGAGTTAGTGGGTTTTTCTTTTTGTCCTAAATTCTATGAACAAGGTGGCCATGTGGCACCTTTAACGGATTATGCACTTCTTGTTAGGCAAATAGTTGAGTTTGCTTTTAGGCATGATATGGAATCTGGAGGAAAGTTTTCTTGGGCTAGATTTGAGAAGAAATGGAAGTCTTTATGCGAAGCTTCTGTTGTTGAATTCACTCAGAAAGAATTTAACCAATCAATATTACTTTTAACCAAATTGTATGACTGGTATACTGATGTAAATGGAGAAGTTTTAGCCGTAAATTATAGCATGTCTTCTTCTTTAGTTTACGGTCATCAACTTGTTTCTGAAATTCCAGTTGTTATACAAACTGCTGGTAAAGTAGATCTGGTTTTTATTTTGAATAGTACTCTTAATGAAAATCTTTTGTTTGTTGAGCCTTCTGTTCGTTATACGAGTGTTGTTTTAAATGAGGATTTACCTGTAAACAAGATCTATGTTCTTGCAGTTGGCCCTATTCGTTTGCTGTCTGCGTTAGAGATGAAGCCTACCAACCGATATTTTGAATCTGCTTTATTAGATTTTGCTTCTGTTATGCAATCTATGCAGATTAAAACTACATATCCTAATACGAGTTCTTGTATTACATGCCCTTTGGTTTCGGTATGTGAGGCGGTTAATGTTAGATGAAAAAAGGTGAATCATATAGAATTTTTCCAGGTGTTAAGGGTAGCATCTGGAACGAAAGTGATTTAGAACATATTAAAGACTTTGTTTGGTATTATCGTTATGAGAATTCTGATGATGCCAAATGGTTAAAGGGTGTAAAAGAAGTCTTCGGTATTTCGGGAGACATGATTGCTTTGTTAGATATGTATAAAGATTTAGGTATTCTTGATTGTGAGATTTGTATCTGTGCCTATAAGGATGGGCCAGTAGTTTGGAGAATTCCTCCTACATCAATTAATAGGCCAATATCGGTGTGGAATAATGTCAAAGTTATCGGAGCAAGTTAAAGATTTAATACTTAATATTTTTGGGATAGATGTAAAGATCCAGTCTGAGTTTCATTTAGGTGAAGGGCTTAGGCTGGATTTTTATTTGCCAGATTATGGTCTTGGAATAGAGTAGATTGCTCCTTCTATAAGAAATTATAGTCGAATAATCCAGTGAATTCAGAGGAAGTCTGTTATTGCGAGGTATACAACATTTAGTTTATGGAGTATATCTAATGAATTGTTTAGAGTGTAATAAAGAATTATTTGGTCATGGTAATAAAAAACGTTGTTTTGAATGTAAAACTATTTTTGAGTTAGAGCGTAAACGTATTTATTCTAGAAAAATCTATAGTGAAAAGCGTGAGCAAAAGCTAAAGATTCAGCTTTATAGATCGTGTAAAACTTGTGAAACAAAGATTGATAAGCATACTAGGAATGTATACTGTTTTTTTTGTGCATCAGATAGAAAAAAAGAAAGAGAATCTGTTGAAAAGAAAAACAGAAGAAAAAATTTTACTGATGAAGAAAAAACTGAAATTCGTTTAAAAAGGCGGAAAAGAAGAGCTTATCTTAAATCTAATGGTTTGTGCACAGAATGCGCTCAGCCTATTACTAATTTTGTAAAATGTGATGGATGCTTAGTTAAAGAGCGATCACGTTTAAAAAAGTATAGGCGTCAAAAAGGTGTTAAGCCGCTGGGGCAGTCCGGAGCAGAAGACTATGTTTTTAATCTTTTGGCAAATTTAGTTAATAGAGAACTTGTTTTTAGGAGACATCGTTCCTTAATTAAGAATCTTGTAACTAATTGTTTTTTAGAATTAGATTTTTGGATACCATCGATTAATTTTGCTATTGAGGTTGATGGCCCTATACATAGGATAAAAGGCCTTTATGGTGATGAAAGATATTTTTATCAAAGAGAAAAAGATCTAATTAAAGATGCTTTTTGTTTGGAAAATGATATTTATTTATTGCGTTTAGATACTTCACAGCCTTATTGGCTAGATGAAAAACAATTGCAGAAAATTCTGAGCCAAGCCATCAGAAGAGTATCAAAGTAAGATGGAAGGTGCAACGCATAGTAGTTGAGGAACTCATCCAATAAAACTACCACGAGCGCTGGACGCCCTAACGTAGAGTCGAGGGCGATGATATATGCTGAGCTATATGGTGACATATAGAAACTAGAGATAAAAAACTTTAGTGATAACAAAACTGGTCATGGAAGACAGCATAGGGAATTTGTTGAGCACTTCCATAAAGATCAAGGTGGGTTTTTAGCTTCTAAGCATAGGGATAAGCGGAAAGAGGACCTTTGCGTTGAGCAAGGTATCAGTTTAATTTGTATTTGGTTTGATGATGATTTAACTGATATTGTTTCTTTTAAGGATAAATGCTTAACTGCTATAAAGGAAAATACTTCAGATAATTGGGTTAGATATAAGAGAAGTTGTTGGCGATGTTCTTATGAACTATATAAAGAAAGTAGTTACTATCAAGAGAGAAAAGAGTTAGCTAAAAGTATTAGAAAGGAAAAATATCAGTTAGCTAAAGCTTATAAAAGAAGCCTAGGGGATGAGAATGATATTGATTGATTATGAGGTTCTTGGTAGACCAATAGCTCAACCCAGAATTAAAGCCGCTAGGCGTGGTAACCTTATTAAGATGTATACTCCTAATGATAATAATGTTAAGGAATATAAACAAGCGGTTAGAGAGGGTTTTGAAAATGCTCTTGGAAAGATTGCTGTTGAGAAGAAGGTTGCTTTCCCTCATCAGGGATTAGTACAAGTTGGGGCTCATTTTTATTTTCCTCGGCCGGTAGGTATGATGCAGGAAAGACTCGGCATGGATCCTATCCATCATTTAGCAAAGCCTGATATAGATAATGTTTTAAAAGCTATGCTTGATGCATTAACTGGTATTGCGTGGAAGGATGACAGACAAGTTTGGTTTATGGATTGCCGTAAGTATTATGCCGGTGTGATGCGAGATGAGGACAATAAAAAAGTTTCTTGTCCTCCAAGTACTAAGATTTATTTGAGTTTTTATAACGAAGTAATCTAAAATGTAGATGGATGGTGTAGCGAGGAGAGCTGTTCTTGGCCCTTGTTACTGAGAAAGAAAAAGCCCTTGGACGTAAGATCCAAAATGAAGATATCGATCTTATTAATATCTTGTGTTATCAATATATTAATGGAGAAGCAAAAGAAAAGCGTTATGCTCAAGCTCAGATATTAGAATTCTTTGATGGGTATTTAGAGAAATATGTAAGTTTATTTCTTGGGGCACCTATCGATTTAAAGAATTATGATACTAGAGTTTTTCTTGGTTTGTTCTTAAGTGGGCGCCCAAAAACATTCGCTAATTTCATTCATCAACGTAATTACATTGTTCATTCAGCACGAGGACTTACTAAAGAAGATCTGAAAGCTGAATTTACGCTTATCTTTTTAACTTATCTTAGTAGGTACACAATCCATGAAGGAGTAGATGCTTCTAATCCTTTGACTAAGATGTTTAGATTTAGATTAAAAGATTGGTTTACAAAGTTTGTAAGAGATCCATTAAATAAGAAAGTAAGTTTTTCTGATTGCCAAGAAGATGAGACTTATGGAGATCCTATGGATTTCTTGATCGATATGCATAGTTTAACCGATGAAGATCCAGAGTTAATTAAAACTGATTTTGATCTTAACTGGGTTATGTCGCCGATAGAAACAATTTATAAGAGGTTAACTGTATATGAAAGGTATTTGCTTTCTTTAGTTTATAGAGAAGGTTTGTCCGTGGTGGCGATTGGAGAAAGGTTACAACGAGATAAAGATACTATTAAGAGACATTTAAATAGTATCCATAGTAAATTGCAGGAATATTATAATAGTGGAAAGGAAAGAGACTGAAATAGATTTTAGTGATAGCTTAGTGGTCGTTGAGCCTGACATAAGATTGGATTTTATTGTCGGTCAAAAAGAGGCCATAGAAGCTTTAAGAGACTTAGTTAATCAAGTTTCTTTCCCAGGTATTTTTGAATCTTGGGCAGTAAAGAAACCTAATGCTATTGCTTTAACTGGGCCACCCGGAACGGGTAAGACGGCCAGTGTTAGGGCTTTAGCTAACGAGATACAATGCCCGTTAATGGAACTTAGTTATGAAGATTTAGCTTCTCATTTGTATGATGATGCAATTTCAAAACTAAGGGAATTTAAAGCTTTAGCTGCTAAGGTATCTAAAGAACATGGGCATGTACTTATCTTGATTGATGAAGCTGATATGCTTTTTCAAGATAGAACAGAAGCCAATGCCCATAGTGGTGATAAGAAAAAGACTAACTTTTTTATTAAATGGATTGATGGTGGTTTAGAAGATTGTGAAAACTTTACTATCATTGCTACTTCAAATGTCTGGGAAACTGTTGATAAGGCTTTGAAAAGGCCTGGCAGGTTTAAAGAAATTAAGTTTCTTCCTTTGTTACCTGAAGATGTTTTGATAGTAATGGATAAGCACATGAGATTAGCTGAGAACCGAGTAAGTAGAAAGCTTTTTGATTTTAGTCCTTATGATATTTCTATAAGCAAAGTGAAGTCTTTGACTGGTGCTTCAGTCAGGGACATAGTGGAAAATTTATTGTTGAATAAAGCTAGAGAGCATTTTGCATTAGCTAATGACAATAAAGACTTAAGTCTAGCAGATGTTTCTTTGATTTCATTTAATGATTTTTCAATAGGACTTGAGTCGCATATTACTGATGTAATAAAAACGGAGAAAAGAATTGGTTTTTAATTTAATGCCTATTGTTGAAAGGGAATTAACTAGAAAAAGGCATCCTACTGAAAGAAGAAATCCTACTTTATATCCTAGTTCGGCTTCAGTTAAGCTGGCTAATGGCAGACAGATAGGTGGTTGTTGGAGGGCGGATTGGTATCGGATACATGATGTGCCTGATTCTGACCCAAGCAATCTATATATTAAATTGTCACACATTTTAGGCAATGCTGTTGAGAAAGCTATTATCGAGGGTATGAAGCGAGCAGGTATCTATGAACACGAAGATGTTCGGGTCTATGTAAAAGATTTTAATCTTTCGGGTAAATTAGACATTGTTGGGCGTTATAGAGCAGACGATAGCAGCACTAGGTACTACGGCACCGAAGCAAAAAGTTGTTGGGGTCAGGGTGCTTTAAAGCATATTAAAGGTAGAGCTAGACCCTGGAAAGGACAGCCTGCATTTCAACCGAAACCAAAAGATAGTGCTTTGATGCAGACTATGATTTACCTTTGGGAGTGTTCTGAAGGAAAAGGAACTGACTTTGTTCTTGATTGGTTCCAGTTGATTTATATTCCTCGTGATCAAACAGGCATGTATAGGGAATATACAGTTACTCTTGTAGAAATTGATGGTAAGCATTATGCCAAGTTAGAGACTGAAGATTTCCTTCCATATATTGAAAAACGTTTTTCTGTAGAAGATATTTATGCTTCAACTGAAGAAGAAATGAGATATATTAATGAAGGGATTATTCCCGAAAGAACTTATAAGAGATTTTATTCTGAAGAAGAGATTGAGGCTTTGCGTGATGAAGAAGAAATAGGCAAAACTGCCTATGAAGATTGGGTAAAAGCAGGTAAGCCGTTAGCAAGTCTTAAAGATACTCCTGGCCATTTCTTGTGTCAGTCTTATTGTGAATATAGAAGTTTTTGTTATTTGAGGAATGGCAAACCAAATCCTGAAGCTGATTTGGTTGGTATTCGTGAAGGAGCTTTGAATGGCTAATAAGAAGAAAGAAAAAGCGATCGTTTTTAAGCCCTCAGAAAAAGGGACCCTAGGTGACCCTATAGAAAAAGATTCCTCGGAGCTTAAAATGGATCCTGGGGCTTTTGGTGAGGGGTTTGAATCTGGTCCTGTGGAAGCCTCGGTTGCCGAGGATGAAGAGGAACAGGTTGTATTTCGAAAAGATTTTGATCTTGGAGTTAATTTTTATGAAATTGGCGACGGGTCTGAGATCCGAGTCAAATTCGCAGAAGGGAAGAAATGGGTCGCTGATATACTAGAACCATTTGCTATCAAGACCACTAAAGAAGGTGGTAAACATTATAAGGTTGAACTCTTCTACAAACAAGGTGAAGAGCCTTATAGACAGATGGATTCCCTACATGGAAAGACAATAGCCCTTATTACTGGGAAGGACGAAAAGACTGGCAAGTCGGTAGGCAAGGTCTTTGAGAACCTTCGCTGTGTAGCTAGGTTCTATGATTCGATTGAAGGTTATCCAAATATAAAATTTGTTAAGTATATTTGTAGTACTCCTCCAGTGCAGCACTGGCGAGGGTTCCTTCCAGGTGAGACCTATAATATTAAGTGGGCTGGTGTTGCTAGTTCAGAAGACCTCAGAGCTAGCTAAGGTTAGCGACAATCCCTTCTAAAGTTGTTACTTGACTCTTGAGAGTAGCAACGTCTGTTTGTAAATCCCCAATATCTGATTCTACTATTAATGAAATTTGATTTAGTTGTCGTGTAGAAACGAGATTGGCGATTAGTCTTTCTATCTGTTCAATTCTTGTTGTTAATGAATTTAGAGCAGATTCTAGTTCTGTTAGTGTGGCTGCCATATAAGTACTTCCTCCTTATGGTTGTAAGTCTTCGGTATTTCCTGTTGTTTCTTGTTTTGGTTTTAGAATCTTTGCAAACATGGAAGCACTTATTGGTAAAGCTGCTCTTGTAGCGTTTATGCCGCAGAAACCTAGAGCTAACGTTACTATTGAACTCGTAATAATATCAAATAGTGAAGTTGGCCAAATGACCCAAGCCCAAGTTACGCCTAGAATAGAAATGATAATTATTGATAAGAGTACTATAAGAAATTTTCTACTCTTAAAACCATTATCAATTAAAAATTTTTGCCATGACATATTGTTTACTCAATAGGGAGTGGATTTCGTCTACGTTTTCTTGGCCTAATTGAATCAGCTAAAGGAATATCCTGATTGTTTTCAGAAGAAAGTTCTTCTTCTGAGCCAAGTTCTGGTTGATCCTCTTCTTGAAGCTCTCTTTTAAAATCAGAAGATTGTAAATTATCAAGATGAAAAGTAATCAGGTCTTTTTCATCCTGAGGATGGATCTCTGGTTCTTCTGGTGCTGGTTCTAGAATTGGTTCTGGGATATGAACTGGTTCTTCTTTTTTAGCTGGTTCGGCCGAAGGTATTTCTAGCTTTGGGGTTGGCTGAATAGAAGTAGGTTCAAAAGAAACCTGTGAAGCCCTAGGAGCTGGTCTACTAAATTTGGCAGTTGGTTTTGGCGATTTGCCTAATACGATTATGTTACTCATCTTGATTTGTCCTTTAAACTACTGTGAAGTGGAAGTCGAATGGCAAGCCGGAAGAAGCTGTCATAACATCCCAGGCAGAGGTTATCGTATTCCAGAAGTATGGTTTGACGATAAAATAATCAACTGATTGGCTAGTAACAGCAAAATGAATTAATTTTGTGCAGTTGCCACTTCCACAGGTGATGGTATAATCATCATTTGGCAAAGAGGTTAGGAATCCTATCTTGACTGTACCTGCATTTATATCTATTTGTGATATAGCTTTCCCGGCCCCATCTAATCCTACATTGTACATATCATAAGCCATAGGTGTGGTAATTGTTACGGGGTCTCCAACGAAAACTGGATCCAAAACCAACTTACCTTTGCACTTGATAATATTGTCACGATAGAGAGCAGTGATTTCGGGTTCTCCACCTCCAAAGATCCCTGCTGTACTGCGTGTTGGCGCATAGCCGGTTAGTTCTAGACTTCCAGTTTCAAAGTTTAATCCATCAACACTCCCAACTGAGCCCTGGAACCCTGCATCAGAGTACTTGCCGGTTAATCCAACTGCTCTGCCTAATTCAACTGAGTTAACAGTTATGGTAAGAGGGACAAGTGGAGAGTCTAAATAGGTTGTTGTGCCGGCAGTGATAAGGATATCATCTGCTGAAGTAATTTCTAATGGGGTAACTGCTTCAATCTTTGAAGCGAAAGATGCACCATCTTTATAGGATTCAATTGCAAGATGAGGAACGCCACCATTGGCTACGGTTTGTCTTCCAATATAAATCTGACCTAATTGTTCAACTGTGTCTGCTGTTTTCTTGCCGATATAGATTGCTGCTTCTGCTGGAGTGGTTATATTCCCAGTTTTCTTTTCAAAATACATGAATTTGTTAGCTGGAGTTAGATTGCGGCCTGAAAGTTCAAGACTTATTATGTCATCAACATCAACTGTGCCTGACCAGGCTGTTTCCAAGAACAGGGCGTCAAGAACTACCGGTAATTCTCCGGATGGAGTTTCTGCTTGACAAGCTATGGTCCCATAAATGTTTAGAGCGTTAATATCTCCATCTAAACAAGTAAGAGTAACTGGGTCGCCTTCATCAACACTTATCAATGAGCCATTTTCATAAGCAATATTGAGAGTAGTAAGCCCTCCCCCTGCAAATACTGCTGCATCTAAAGCTAGTAAAGCTTCTACAACGTCAGTTTCAGCAATTAGATAATTGCTTCCGACAAAGAGGGGTGAAAGGTTTATGTAGCCATAGCTTTCTGCTTCTACACCGATAAGAGTCCTAACTCCTACATCTCGTTGGTGTAAAGAATATTCTGCTTGTTTCGCCGGGGCGTTATCAAAGTTGTTAGCATTGTAAGTAGCACCTTGAGCAATGCCTGATACTGTATCTCCGGCTAATTGTAATATCCAGTTGCGTAATTCAGAATCGTCATATGCAGTAGCTCCAAGATCAAGGTCATCTAAGATGTCCTGTTGCCTATCTACTTTTGCTAGAACTTTTTGGTAACTATCCAAAAGGACTTCTTTGATTGTTTTTGGGCGGGTGCCGTTATGAAGCAATCCATTGTAGACCTGAGGCGTAGCGGCCATATCCATATACAGCTGAGAACCATCAAGCCCATTTTCGATTGGGTCAATTGCAGAAGTTCTACTTGCAACAGTTTGTTTTGTTCTGCCGCCCGGCAAAGAACTTAGAAGTGGATAGATGTTTTCATTCCACTGTAAGCTCATATCCGTAAGGTCAGAGATGACTTCTCTAAAGCTATCTGTGACCTGGGACATATCATTTAATCTTGGGCGAACAATCGATCTCTGTGATAATCTTTTAAACATTATTGTGCCAACTTAATTTCATAGCCCTCTAGAGCGGCTGTTCTTAGTGGGTTTGTTGTTCTGAAGATTGCCTTTAGAACAACTCCTTCTGCAAAGTCTGCTGATTTGGTCTCGACCAGAAAGTCTTCCCTTGGTAATTCATCTTGGTATTGCTGCCATTTCACCATTACTCTTTGAGTTTCTGAAGCAGTATTTACTACTGAGAATCTGGAGTAATCATCATTGGTGGTATTTGATTCAAGATCAGTAGGAGAAACTTTCTCTAGTAATTTAGAAGCATATCTAGCTACCCCAGTATATTTTGGTTTTAAGATGTCCTGGTTAAATATCTCTGAGTAGTCAAGACCTTCTATGATCAATTTATGGTTATAAGGGTACAAGTGATCAATAACACTATAACTATTATCCAAAACTTCATCATCTTCTAAGCCACTTGCCCCAAATGCCCTTTGGTTTCCTGTGAACCGTTTGGTGGCTTCATTAAAAGAAACTACTCCATAAAGGCCTTTTAGGGATGTCCAGTTAGTAGCTGGGGTGCTGACGAAATGGTTTCCTTTACTCAAGCGAACTTTTCCAGAAACCCTAAGGCCGTCAATATCTAATGGGCGTTCACCAAAGTCAAAAATCTTCCCACCTTGGTCAGAAACATAAACATATGTTTGGTAATGAGTTCCGGTAAAGAACCAACCGTCTTCTGTGGCAAGTTGGTCGTTCTGCCTTGTTAGATAGTACCGAGTTTTATCCCCAACATTTCTCCAAACTTTAGATACTGAGGTTACGTCTGTATCCAAAAGCTTATTAGCTTTGTTCGTGCTCGCCGCAAAGACAGGAGGGGTTATATCTATATTCTGAGAACTTAGAGAAGTGGAGAGAGAGTCAACGACTAGAGTTGAAGCGCCATCAATATCTCCTCTTGTTAATGGAACTATCTTTTGGAATTCGCCCTCAACTAAGTTGCCTCCATCAGGAACTAAGAATGCTATCTGGTATTCGATTTGTGTATCTCCAGGGACATCCTCACAAACTGCTGATAAGGCTACTTGGGTAAATTGCTGACGTTCACCATCTTCATCTAGAAGAGTAAGCTGAGAAGAAACTAGTTCAGTTTCTTCAGCATAACGAGCTAGGGTTCCATGAACAACTAACTCTCTAATGCCAAACTCATAAATGAATTTGTGGGTACCTAGTCCGAGTCTGCTGTGAGTGTCGCTGGTCATGATCAATCTTAGGTTGGTCATATTCAGTGGTTCAAATAAGAAAAGAGTTGGGCCTTCAATCCTTCTAGCTGGTGATGCAACAGGAAGATCGTTCCATATAATACCGTCCTCAGAGTATTGAACCAGTACTAAGAAAGAGTTGTTGGTGATATATGGGTTAAGGATTATCTTTGTCGCCTCGACTGGAGCAGCATACTGTTCTATAACAGGGGCAAAATTAATCTGAATTTCAATGCTAGCAGGAATAGGCTGTTCAGAACTCACAGTATATATCCAAGGAGTGTTGGAATCTGAAAGCATATCAGTAAGCTGGCTGTTAGTAGTGCCAGGTGAACGAGAAAGTCTTGGATCTAATGGAGTGACCTGGATGTTTGTATTTTGGATAGCAGATAAGTCTGTAGTCTCAGTAACTGGAACACGGTCAGTTAAATACCCGCCGTAAGCTGCTTGGCCTGTCAGGTCGATAATAGCAGTAGTCCTTGTTTGATCTACCTTGCTCTTGTCGATAAAGCTGTCTCCGACATAATCCAAGAAGCCTTCAGTCCTGTTTGTGACAAGAAGTAGCCTATTAATTCTGGATAGAAGCTGAGCAATTCTCTTCTCAATGTTCAATAGCTTCAGCTGCACTCTATCTGAAACTTCAATAGCACTCTTTTCAATTGCCGTATAAAGATCATAAAGCATATTCAGATCTGATATCATTGTATCAAAGATCTGATTTGTTTTGCTGGCGCTAGAGTTTTCTAGATAGTTAAACTGAGGGACTGAAGGCTGAACATGAAATGGTAAGGTTATGTCTTTGTCCTCCAGCTTAGTCCGGAGAGACTTCTGTAAATAGTCAGCGGTTGGGACTAAGCCTTTATGCAGAGATTCTAAAAGAATATCTTTAGTTACTTCTTCTAATCTTGCTTGTGAGATGTTCATAGACTTTCTAATGTTCCTAGTCTTGGGTCAATCGTAATCCCGATAATATCAATGTCTCTAATTACAGGACTATAGAACTGTTCCAACAAAGAACCATCGACACTTGCCCCAACCTTAGCATCGTATCTAGCCAACAGGCGATTGTAAGCAGGTCTGCTTCTTAGCCTTTCAGCATATTGGTTCATAAAGTATGGAGTGATTTCAATGGTGTTTTGGGCGGCTGTAAAGTCCAAGCCTTTCTTTAATTGGATGCCACGACCATAATGCAGTTCTAATTTTACAACAGAATATTGCAAGGTCCCTATTGGGAATGTTCCCCCTTCTGGCAAATAAAGTTGGTTCTCCTTGTAATCAAAACTAAAGAACCCTGTTAGATCTTCCAAACCAAGATTCTGGAATTCTTGAGCCCCATCTATGAAAGCAATTTCTACTTCTAATGCTAAAGCAAGATCGCCTATGTTATCCACCGCTTTTAAGGATCCTTTTATAACCCTTGGCACATAGAGAAGGTTTAATACCCTTCCCGCTAATACTTCTTCAATATCATAAGTTTTTATTGTTGGGGTGGCCAAAGGCGAATCAACATAGATTGCGTTTTCCACATCTGAGTATCTCCAGCAATCTTCTGTCAATTTCTTGTATGGTGCATAAGAATATCTATAGACGATGTCAGGAGAAGACTCCGTGTTAGCTGGATGAAGGTAGAGGAAGCCAGTGTCAGAGTCTGCTGAATAAACATATTCATCATCTTCTAAATCCAATTCAGTAAATTCTTTGGAGCCATTTAAAAATAATATCTGGTTTCCTACTGGATGCAATTCATTTGAGTAAGTACGTTCTGATGAGCTAAGAGAAATAAAAGTTGTCTCTCTATGCTCGTCAGGAATTTCTATTTTAGCTATTCCAGGACCTGCTCTCTTTTCGGCAATCTGGCGTTCTTCAATGAAGAAGATTTCAGTTGAACCTTTGATCTTGTCTGATTGATGACTAAGTTCTATTTTGTAAGGACCAGTTCCAGATACAATTGGCAATTTATCTGGATGAAACATTAGGTAAATAGAAGTACCTGATGCGGGTAAGCGTCCGCTCAGTCCTTGGCCAATTGGCTTTCCATCTCCTAGAATGATTTGAGGTGGGTTTGTGGTATCGTCATAAAGGTAAGCCTTATGGGTATTGCTAGTGAATGTTTCAGCCCAGATCCAGATCTCGTTGTCAACTAATAGGTTGTTGTTAAAAGGCTCTATTGAGAAAGGTAATTTGAATGTTTGTGAATTGCCCAAAGATCCAGTGGCTTGTCCTAAGAATAGAGGCTCTGCACTATAACCGACTGCACCTAGCCCAATCTGAATGGCCTCAACAAAAGTCTCTGGGGTATTATCTAAGAAGTACTTTGTAGATGCTTCAGTTGTTAAGGGAAAGACTTTCTCTACTACTTCTAATTTGTCTTCAGCTGTACTTCTTGAGCCTTGAAAGGCTTCTGAGTTTCTCTTTATCTTACCTTTTAACGCCACTCTTGCTGTTGGAACTTCTAAGATATAAGCTTCATCTATAAGAGTGTTCTTAGATTCTAAAGGGCTGATTTCTGTCCAGGTGTCTTCTCCGTCAGTTGAAATTGAATAAGTAATGGTTGCGTCTTTATCTGTAAATGGTTTGGCATTATGAAGGATGCCTATTGCTCGAACTGGATTGTTAAAAGTTCCAGGAGCTAGACTAAATTCTCCTTCACTGTCAAAAGGAATCTGTAATGCTTGGACCTCTCGTAAAGCTATTACTGCGCGCCAAAGAATATTTCCTCTTTCATTTCTAATTGGATAATATTTATCTTGTTCAATAGTGACTACGATAGCTCTAGCTAATTTGGGTTCAAAAGTAAAAGCTCCATAACCTGCATATTTAGAACTTGATGGAGATAAAGTAAAGACTTCATCAAGAGATACCCAGTCGAGATTGGTAACATCCTGGGCAATAGAGACGAGTCTTTGGCCTACGTCTACTTGGATATTTTTTATCTTTGGCCAGGTGGGCGCACCAATCAATGCAGGGATAACTTTAATATGGTTTATAACTGTTGGTTCTTTAAAGTCCAAGCGTAGAGCTAATGTAAGCTTCTCGCCGGAATCCCTCATCACCTTTTCATATTCAAACCAGGTATGGATGTTGCTGTCATATATGGTGTCAATCGAAGCATGGCGTTGTCTTGTCTTATCGTGGTTGTTGCCAGGAACGCCATTGCTTATATCCAGTATTGTTGTAGAAATAATCTCAGGGATTTTGATTTTGCCAGCGGAGAATGGAAGCGTAATAGCTCCTTCTTCTTCTATGTAAGTAGCAACGAATTCTGAATCAGGAACTCTAAGCTTAGTCCCATCCGTAAAAGAGTAAGCAATGTGCTCATCACTTGAAAGTGAATCGGCAGCATACAACTTTAAGCTAGCAATCCTATCACGTAGAGTCTTGAGAAGTCCTATCGTGTTGTTTTCTTTGATTGAGGTTATATTGTAACTTGCTCTTAAGGTTTCTGAAATGTTCTCACTGATATTTGAGAGGATTTGTAAATCCTCTTCTATATTTCTTAAAACTTCATCCAGTGGCTCTGGTTCTGCAATTTCTCCTGGGCGGATTTTTGGGGGTTTGGCGATAGGCTCAACATTCTCAGCTTCAAGGGCTATGAGGGCATTCCTGCGGGAAGCGACTTCGCTACCTAGGAGTTCGACATCGCTAGGCAATAGAACACGCTTAGAAAGCCTCTCCGCTTGCTCTTGGAGGATTCTTGAACCTTCAATTGGTTGGATTTTATCGATCTTCATTAGCCTACCGAGAAGACATATTTGTCTAATATAGAAGTCATTTCGTCAGTGCCAGTTCCCCTCATGATAATAATGAGGTTAGCTTCTGACCTTACTGCTCTTGAAGAAGCAGGGCGTGTTATGTCTATCGTATTATCTGGGTTGTATCTTACAAGTTCTGTAGCATCTGTAAATGGTATTTTAGTTTGGTCTTGGTGCCAGGGGATATACTCTGCGATATACTCATGTTCCTCTTGAAAGCCTCTATCTACTGTCAGTATCGAACCGATTGTAACTACTCCAGGAACATCGATTGTATAATCTGCATCTCTAAGCACTAAGGTCCCATCTCTATAAAGCCTTAAGCTTGCATCATCATCTGCCATCTCGTGATCAACAGTAAAGTTCAATCTAGCTTTTCCATTGTGCTGTATATATATCTTTTCTCTTATCGTTTCCATTCCTACAGGCGCAATTGGCAATAGCTGAGAAACTATGTTGTTGCTATCATCGATTTCTCTAAAGTGCACCCAGTATTCAAGAGTCGGCAATGGGCTTGTGATTGGATCTAGTTCGGCTTCGTTTTCATCTAAACCGATGTTTGTGTTTTGTGTTGTTTTAAGATGGAGTTTAGATATCTTGTCAGCAGATAAAGTCCTAGAAACATAAACTCCTTCTTTAAGATAACTTGTTTCCCCAACTGAAATATTATCTAGCCCAAAAGTATAACGATATTTTTGGACGTTACCTGCATTCAATTCAGGAACTAGAACATCATTTTCTTGTTTAAATACTAAGACTAAGGACTGTGTTTCAACTGGGTTAAAATGGACCATCGCCTTGTCAGCTAAAGAAACCCCATCAGTTGGGAGATTAATTGCATAAACTTTAGCAAGTGAATCAACATAGTATAGTTCAGTTAGTTTTTGGTTATATTCATTTGCTGGATCAATGGTAATGTAATTAGCAGTTCTTGGTCTTCCAAGGTCAAGTAATAGGGTCATCTTTGCCCCGCCAGAAACTAACTGGTTGACAGTGAACATCCGAACAAAGGTGGTATCGTATTGGCCATCGATCAGATTGCTTATTTCACCAGTTACTATTCTATTTGATGGAGTGCTGGGAGTGACGCTGCCGGGGAGAACAAATTGCTGGTCATTATCTCTGATATCTCTTGTTGTGATTTCTTTTATTGCAGTTGGGCGGTGAGCTTTTCTTATGTCAATTGGCAAGGTAAGTCCGCCAACAGAAACATCAACTACCATCTCTGAAGCTGGGCCATATTGATGATTGGTTTTTGGATCAATATACAAGAAGGAAGCTAGAGGATGATTTCTAGTTAGGCTGTTACTGCCAGTTCTAAAGTTTTCGATAACTGCGTCTTTAAGACCAGCAGTATTGCTTAATAAGAGTTCTAGAAGTTCTACTTCAGTTTCTGCTTCAGCTAAAGCTGCTGAGAGTCTAAAGATGATATCTTGTTCATAGATTCTTGTTTGTAGATCTGAAAGCTCAGCAATTAAGTCTGCTTCTGTAAAGAGGGTTTCAAGATCACCACCAATGATTCTGAACATATAGTTAAAGAGTTCAGAGGATCTTCTTTCGCCATCAAGAATAGGATAAGCAGCAAATTGAGCATTGTAATCCGATTCTAACAAAGAGGTAAGACGACGTACAAACTCTTCTCTGAATTGCTGAGGGGAGCTGTAAAGGATTCTGTTTTCCTGGCGCAGTAGCTCTTTCTCAATACTCCTGGCTTGGAGCTTGGGCATTGTAGAAATGAACTTGTCTAATATCTTACCCATTAGCACTCACCTTCGGGCAGTAGGATGTCGACCAGATTGAAGTTAACTTCTTCTGCAATAATGTCTAACAGGAAATGATATCTTGCTGCTTTGGATATTTCCTTATTAGAAGCTAAAGGAGTTGTTATTCTGATGCCTAAGCTAACCCTATCGCCTAATCTAACGTAGCCACCTTGATGCCCTACATATTCTAGGTAAGACCATTCGGCATCGCCAGTACCAGACTTAACCTGGGTGATTACTACTAACCCGTCTGGGTCAGTTTGTGATATTTCCATTCCTGGGTTCTCAGATTCCATTGCTGGAGCCAGTGTGTATTCATCTGCCCAACGAATAAGTTCAGCTGGATCAATTATTGGATTGTTGCTTCCTTCGTAGAGAGGTTCAGCAATTGGTCTTAAATAAAACCCATAGACTTTAGTTGGTCTAAACCCTCGATATTCAAAGGATATACTGATGATCTCAGTGGTACCAGGAGTAAGATTACTAAAGACTAGTTCTTCTAGGACGTTTCCATCTGAGCCTCTTGCTAGCCAACCTGCCATATTATTACTCGATAATCGCGTTGATTATTAATGAAACAGTTGGTGGAGATGTAAGTATCGCCGAGAAAGCTAAAACAACTATGTTGTTTGTTTGGGTGATGTCGATCTTGCCTACTCTGCTTGCTGGCCATTCGGTACCATCTTTTAGTGGAGCGATATAAACATAGATTGTGTCTAAGGCGGTGAGGTCAATATCAGCAGAAGCATCGGCTCCTGCTAACTGAATTGTTTCCTCAAATGCCCCTTCAAAGATAGAACTTTCTGCCCCGACAGCTTCATGGCTGTAGTAAATAGCCCTTGGCTTATCACCTAAGTAGATTCTATAGTTGTCTGCTTGGTCAATACCTGTCCAAGTGACCTTTAATGTTTTAGCCGTGGCGTCAAACAACAAGTCTAATATGTAAGGGATATCGGCATAGTAATCAATTATAGGGTGAGAGCCAACGGCCATATGTCGATGGACAATATTATTTATTGTTTCTCTTGTAAAATCGCCACCAGCCTCTTCAAGTATCTCAAATGGAGCCTCAACTTTAAAAGCTCCTAGTATTGGGATACTTCTGCCTGATAAGGTTTCATCCGCAAGCCAGAGTAGTTCGGGGTAAGTCTCTAGTAGCTCGGGGAGACGGCTTAGTGTCTGTGCAGTTAGGGTATTTCCTTTTTCTCTAACATCTATAAATGTTAGATCTGAAAGAGCAATTCCTCTATTCACCGAAACCGTTCCTACTATCAGGTTTGTTGGGAACTCTGTCTTAAATAAACCCAAGCCTGTTTCGCCTTCTCCTGGCACTAGTCCAGCTATAAGTTCTTCGTCACCAAGCCTTGGGTCATTCCAACTAACAATATCATCATTCTCGTCTACTAGAATATGGTAGATTGAAGTCTGCATTTCATTTACTGAGGACTCGGGTATCACGTAAACAATAGCCCTGCAAGTATTCATTAGGCGATTATGTAGTGGATTCAAGTTAAGATTCAGGTAGGTGTAATCTCTCACCTCTCTGTGAGCCCTTATAAATACTCTATCGGTTGGTTCTAAAACTGCTGGTATATGCAGGAACCCATGGAACTTGTTAACTGAGAACCCTCTTGATTTAGGAGCTAGCTCAAAATTAAAGGCATCCCCCTGGGCTCGCCACCTGTCTAGTCTGTCTACCCAAACCCTAGGAGGGTTTACCGGACCCGTAGTCCAACCGTACTTAGGGATGAATGAACTGTCTGTAACTAGAACATCGATAATATGATCAACGTCATCTAGCAAATGGTTGTATGGAGTTTTAACTATATGATCAGTTAGTTGCAGGCATTCGGCTGTATTGATTAACTGGGTTGGCTCAATTGGGCTGAATTGCTGGAGGTGATATTCTGGTATTGAATATCTTTCTACTCCGCCAACTGGGTAGGCAGCAGAAATCTCTCCATCACTAATCCTTAAATTCCAAGGAGAATTTGGCTGGATAAAGAGAGGCTTGTTTAATTTGATCTGGTGCTCTTGGGTCGCCTTCAGAAAGAAGGGACCGTTGCCAGCAAATAGAATATTAAACTTGTAGTTTGTGCCTCTTCTTCTTGTAGTATAAGTCCTGTTCCACCTGTTAAGGCCATCAATTAAGTTTGCTCTCTTAAATACTGATGCAGATTCTAACAGCGAGAATATAGATTCGCCAGCTAGGTTAGTATATCTAATATAGTAGATAGTTACATTACGATTGATATCGTTGTATGTAGGATCTAGATTGTGGCAAAGGGCAATTTCATTATCAGTTACTAGAAGTTTATAGCTAGAAGCTGGGACTGGTCTTAGATCTTGGTCGAGGACTTCAGGCTCAGCAGCAAAGCTGTCGCTTATTACATGCTTGTAGAAGAGGGGTATTGGCGTGCCACTATCATCAACATTTACTACATCAGTTATAAGGGCGTCCTTTACTGACAGAAAGAATTCCTTCTGAGTAAATCTTCTTCTAAATCTTGTTATATATGAGTTCTCAATGATCTCTAAAGAGCGAGGAGATTCATTGGAATCATAAATATCAATATCAAGGACAGAAGGTTCAGGCATTCCTATATAAGATATAGGCACTTGGTCAGGCTGAGGCTTGCCAACGTAAACAAGATTCCTGTAGTCGTCTTGCAGAGATAATTCGATGTCTGCTATTACGTGAGAGCTTGGAACTTGGTTTATGTTGAATTTGATTGGAAGCATTTTAAACGTTTATCTTATATTCAAGATGTACTCCGGCAAAATTCCCGCCAGAATTAACTTTGGTCCATCGTATTTCTAGTGGATAAGACCCATCGCCATCAATTGGTATGCCAAGCAGTGGGTAGTTATCAAAACTGTCAATTGTATATATGCACCAGTCAGAAAAGCCATCTAGATCTGGGTCTGAGAATGATGTCGTTGGGTCTATCGTATCGCTTGTGTCTAAAGTCTCTACGGTGGCATCTGGGTCAAAAACCCCCTCTCCATCCCAAGTACTTATTTTGTATACTAGTGACTGTAAAAAGTCGCCAGCTGTGTCATTTGCTGGTGCATATATAATATGTATTTTTTGTATATAAATATCCGTGTCTATACCAGCCAATTTTTTTTGACAATATTTATTTAGATTGGTATAGAATGAGTGTATGCCAACATCCACTAAGGTCCAGTATGCATACCCAGAACTATCTTCTGTTATTAGGGTGGACTCAAGCACTTTGTCTTTCCGAAAATCCATTGCAGATATGAAAATTTTATCAGTTTTGACTAGGTCTTCTGGTTTTATTTTGTATACTGATAGCTCGCCCACGCTCATCTGAGTCGTCACCGTTGAGCCTGTTTTTCTTAAGGCAAGCCTTGTATACCCAGTCCCTAATAACCCATCATTTTCTAGACATAATGGGTCTTCAGCGTCGTCAAACTCCACTATGCCTGCCCTGGCTTCTAAGGTCCCTGCTGAAAATTCTAGATTAGTATCAGCGATAGCCTCTGTTGCTCCCGTTTTCAGGGAAACTTTTCTGAATGTTGCTGCTGGTATCTCAGAAATAAAGTAGGTGGATTGGGCTAAAGGACCTAAATAGAGCTTGCCTTGTATTCTTATTCCTAAGGCATTATTTTCTTCATAGCCAAGAACCAAGGCCGGGTCATTTGTTTCAGCTCTCCATTGCAAGTAAGGCGTAACTGTACTGCCGATATAAAGTTTGTGTGAATTATCTGAAGCAGAAGATTCTCCAATCTGATTCGTAGGTAGCGATATAGAGGTTCCTAACAGGAAGTCTCCTAAGAAAGCGTTGTCTCTGTTCAGGGGATCCTGGTTGGCTGTATAACCTCCACGATGTAGATACTGTGGAAAATGGTTATAAAGGTTTAAGGATGGATACCAATTAGCAGGATCAAATCGCTCGCTCAGACTCTGAGTTAAGATGGGATAAGAATCATCATGGCCATCGTGAGTATGGCGTAAAGCGCCTGCTCTTTCGTGGATAAGTGCTTCTGCTATTGTTGTGCCAGCAAAAACTAAAATATATTGGTCATCAAGTGAGTCTGGTGGGTCTGCTAATTGGTGTGGCATATCACCAGAAAGGCTGTCAGGGACAGTGATCTTGATTGCCCTGCGCGTACCTGCTTCGATCTTGAAAGTGATTTCTTCAGTATCTAGGCCAGGTCTCACTCGTTGGATTGAATCTCCATTCTTGCACCAAAGAGAGACTAAGCCAGAAGGAATGATTAGTCCTTGACCTGGTGCTGAAGCGATTTGATAAATGAAAGGTGGCACTACATAAGTAGGCATTAGATTTTCGGCTGGTAATGCGCCAGCATCAGTTGACCAATGTATAGATTCACCCGAAAGACTAAGGTCTATGGTATCGGCATTTTCTGTACTAAATGGAGCAATTGGATTTTGTATTCTTCTGATAATTGGGAAGGTTAGAAGGAAGTCCTCTGGGTCACCAGCTGGGTAAGCACTTATAGTACAAAGGTCTTGTGCTTCTCTTGCAATATCATAAATATTAGGAATAACATTTGCTCCACTGTCAGGAGCGTAAGAATCATAGTAATCATCAGCATCAGTGTCAATTGGATAGACTACATAGTCAGCAGCTTCAATCAAAGAGGAGGATACGACTCGACGACCGTCAAGGACCCACTGGCCAGCCACATCTAGGTTTTCGTAAGGAGCACCAACTACTTTGTCTTTTTCGGTGCCAAGACCAAAGCCTGTCACTCCTGCGCTTGTGGCCTCTTCTGCATCTGGCTGAAAAGCTAGGATTGCTTCTTTCTTGCCAGCAAATGCAATACCAATTTTGTCCTTTATATAAGTGGTGTCATCTGCGCCACCAGCAGTTCTGGCTTTTGTATCTCTTGGGAGCCTGGTATTGATCCAGCCCAAGCTGCCTATTGCATTAACAAAGCTTGTCAGGTAAGTATCTAAGCTAGTTGAATCGCCAAAGTAATCCCCTATGATATTGCCTAAGATTTGAAAGGCTGTATCAATTTGGCCGAACGCCGCGTTTAGAAAAGCCGCAGTAGGTTGCTGCCCATCAACAAATTCGACTGGGATATTAAGAAGATTTAAATCAGACATGATTAAGCCTCAAGGATTGTTAAAGTAACAGCGGTTTTTCTCACACCATCTACATCTGCGGGGTGGAAACCTCCAACAGCTATCCAATATTCTACTTCGTATTCTTCAGTTGGCGGCACTGGCAAAGAAGTGATTCTTAATCTGGTTGAATCTATTACTGCTGAACTAGAAGTAATATCTTTAACTGAAATTATATTCCCATCAACATCTGCTTTTATTATAAATACAGAGACATCAAGTTCACCAGTGGCAGGGAAGCTTGTGCCTATTAGATCAATATCAGTTCCAACAACAGCTGAGTTTATTGCGTCACCTGGGCCATCTCCTGCAAGTACTATATTAAGAACTTCAAAATCATTAGGAGACATATAAACTGCTGAGCTTATTCTTGAAGAATCCATATTAGGACCAGAAGGTTCTTCTTCATGAAAACCATCCCAGTCAGGAGGCAGCAAGTTTGGGAGTTTCCATTGTCCTGTCATCGTGTCATCCAACGAAAGTAAAATTTCAATTTGGTTGCTTGTAAGGATTGGATCTTCAACAGTATTTGCATTTACGAATGCTGTTCTATCAATAACAAGCTTATAGGCAACTATCAAATGTCCAGTAGGAAGGTCAATGGGGAAAGTAATAGCTGATGTTCCGGGCATTGGACCTTCAACAATCGCTGTTGGGTGAACTATCTTTTCGGCGCCGTCAGATGTCGTATGCCACACAACGGTTAAACCATTTTGTCTTGTCTTACCGTTGAATGGAGTTAGGTACTCGTCTTCTAGACGAGGCAGTGCTGCGTAATCTAGAAGATCAGCGCCCTCGGCTGGTATACTTGTAACAAGAAGATAAACTTCAGAAAGTTCTGCTTCTAAAGTCTCAGGAATAATAAGTGTATCACCACCAACAATTGGGAATCCCCACTCTGGTATATGAGCGACAAGGGTATGAGGATGTGGGTTTAGATAGTTGATTTGGTCAGAGTCCATCGGTTCGTACATCCAGACTGCAACTACGTACTCGTCAAAATGTCCCTTACCAAATGATTCGGTATAAGCGCAACCATCTCCGTCTGTAACTGCAAATTCTTGCGAGAAATGCATCAGCCCATCTATGGAATTAAACTGAACAGGAATATTAGCAACAGGCATTGGGGGATTGCCTCTGGCCGTTACTCTAGCTCTGAGAGTTAAGATATCATCTGTGCTAGTAGCTGGGATGTCCAATGGCCCCCAAAAACAATCTCCGTTGTCGTGTTTGCTAATTGGGCCTAATGCAGTTAAGGTAATCTTATGAGGAATTAAACGCTTTGTATCTAGAACTAAGAAGCCATGTTTAAGGGCATTTACTTGTGGGTCTAAGTCTTCTCTAGAATCAAAAAAGATTTCATTATTGGAAATAGTATCGTATCTGATTAGGGGAACCTGTTTCCAAGTTATCTCAATAAGCCCTTCTGGAAGTGCCCCGTGGATATCATCAATGCCTGCTTTACCAAATCTGATTTCTCCCCAAAGTGGGTCTAGTTCGAAAACCAGATCATCATCTGCGACCCCAACATCAGTAAGGTCTTGAACTCTGGTCCAGGCTACAGCGTCAACGGTTAGTTCTAGGCTTGCTGTGTCGAGCAATAAGGCTCCAGCTAATTCCCCTTCCTGGTACATTGAAAGATCTAGGACAGGAAAATTGGGGAGGTAATAAGTATTCTCACCGGCTATTGGGTCAAACGAAGTGGTTCGGTCAATTAGGACATCCTTATTGAATGTTAGGGTAGCTGATTCAGCGGGTTTGTAGCTTATAGTTCCATAATTGGGGTGACTTCTTTCGAGGAAGACTCGGACGCCCAGACCTTCTGCCCAAGTACCATCATAACCAATTGCGTAGTCACCTTCAATTAATGTCCCAAGTGCATGGCCCACCACGAAATCTGAAAAGCTTAATTCATTTCGGAAGATGTTTGGTTTGGAGAATTGGACTTTCCACCAATGGATAGGATCTGTTTCTAAATCTATATGATAGATATTGAGTTGGAAGGCTGAGTAGTTCTCGCCTTCTATAATGGATAAATTAAGTACTGGGTCTGAATCGTTCTGAACAATCTTGAATTCATCTTTGGAAGTGTCCATCTGACCAAAGATATCTCCATTATGTTCAATGCCGTTTACTCGAATACCAGTGAAAGTACTTACTTGATTAAATATTGAAGAAGGTTCAATGCCTAATGTAGAAGTATTCCTTGATAGATATTCTACTATAATAGGCAGAGAGGGATCTGGTTGGTGCTGGAGGTCTACAACTGAACGTAGTTCAGTATCGTTGTTTGTTTGGTCGCGGACCAGTAACAGGAGACTTTCAGAGCCGTGCAAATAAGAAGGTTGGTTGTGGATATAGTAAGTACCTCTCCTAACCCCAGGAGTCCAACCAGTTAAGTAGTGTTCGTTCTCAAAACGAACCTCTTCTAAATCTAGATGTCCTCCAGGAAGCAGGCAACCACTACGATAGAACTTTTTGTTGAGACCTGTAAGATCGATAACGCCTAGATCAGGGAGTTTAACCTCTCTATTGGAATGGGCTTGATCCCTCCAAGAGCCTGCATCCCACTTCCATCCTGTTAGATCTCTAAAGAGTCTTTTACTTTGTGGCCTGTCAATTAAAGATAAATTTCTAGCCTGGGCCATTACTCACCCCACCGCTGAGGAAACTCCTCTAGATCGAGGACTTGTCTTATTACCTTATAGCCTTCTTCGGTTGGTAAACCGTTGATATAGTGGCCTTCTTCTGTATCATAAAGATCAAGTTCAACTTGATTGAATAGAAGTTCTTGGCCAGCTTCGGTTGAATAATCAATAAGTCTGACTGGAGAATATTCAAGTTCAAAGGAATTGTCACTAATCATATACGTGAACGCCATTTGCTCTTTTGGAGGATCAAAGATTTCTATTCTTCCATCTGAATGATGGATTTTGAAATCTCCTATTTGGGTTAATGAAGCGGCTTCGGCTAATTCATTATTCATGTATTCAGTTTCTAAGAAGCTAAGGCTTCCTGGAATAAGGTTTTCTTCAGTAAGCTTTGTTATGTTTTGTGGCCGGAGGTAATCAGTTACTAACCGAATTGAATCGTATTTGATTATGAAGTTAGCTAGCTCATCTCCATTAGCAAGAAGCTTGGCCTCATAGAACTCGCTTTGGTTAATCCAGTCAACAAGCTCAGCTATTGTGAACCCTTCCAAGGTGGTCTCTTGTTCTATCGTTGGACGCAGTCCTGACAGTTGATCTTGTTCTGAAATCCAGGTCTCATAAATTTTTACTGAAGTACCATCTAATGTCAACCTGAGAGCGCCTGAGATCGATTCTAAGCCCTCTTTAATGGTTACCCTAGCTGTGGGTATAGCTTCGAGGTTCAAAGCCCTTAAAACGCCGTTGAGGAGGCCAAGGTATGTGCTGTTGGATGGGTGGCTAGCTGCACGCCTAATGCGGTTTAGATATGATTCGTTGGACTCACCTGGTATTCTATTAACTGAAAGAAGATCGCCGAAATGGTCATAAGGATTGGCTATTTCGTTTATGCGTAATCTTTCTGGTGAATAGATAGAAGGGAATTCGACCGCTGGGCCTTCATCGGCAAGGGCGCCATAATCAACAACCACTTCTACTGAATCAATATCTAAAGTTAGAACATCAGCTGGGCCATCAATCGTGCAGGGGGCTTCAGTAATGGTTAGATTAGTAAAATCTGCATCTATAGAAGTATCAGCTATAACTAATGGGGAGAGAAGTACAACTCTATCTTCGGGATCAACAAACAGCATATTGGCTAAACTAGTAAAAGCTAAACCATTGATCCTATAATCAATTGGAAAGATTCTAGTAATATCATCTGCAAAGATGAGACTACCCTGGACCCTGAGACCTACTTTCGATAAGCTACCTGTTACAGCAAAGGGGAGAGCCCCTATTGTTAGGGTACCTGCAAAAGATTTAAGACTCATTTAAGCTAACCTCAACAGAATCATATTCTTCACGCATAAGTATTCTATTGTTTGAGTAATCAGGGATGAAGGCATTGTATACTGGAGTAAGCCTATAAGCTTTTGATCTATTGATGATAAAGAGTTCTCCATGATTATCTAAATAGATTGTAGATATATCATCATTTAGAGTTACTCTATGATCTAATGAATACTCAGCTAGAGCTATTTTGTTGTAGATCTGAAAGGGAATGCGAGTGGTCTCTTGTTCGTGATCTCTGAAATCAACAACAAGCTCAGCAACAAAGTCGCCAGTACCAACCATATCAATTGTAAAAGACTTTTCGTTAATACCAAAGAATTCAGTTGGGGTTGGATTCTCTATCCATACTGGGGATAAAGCTGTTAGATTTTTGTCTCTATCAATGTATAGTCTTGAGTTGTCACTATTGATAATAGCCCAGTACCAACGTCTGACTATCTTACCTGATTTAGGAGTATCTAGTTCAATTGTTATTTCAGTTGTTAAGTCGCCTTCTACTGGAGTTGGTTGAGAGTATTTTAATAAGAAGAAATTTACTTCTGGGTCAGTAGTTTGACCCGTTAAGGCAGAGAGGTTTGAATGGTGAGGGTCTCGGCGGTCCCATATATAAAGCTGGTCTTTGTCGATGCCGAACATTCTATTGCTTAAACTAGAAAGGCAGAAGTCATCAACAGTAATCGCTACACCGGTTGTATCGGCCAATCTATAGTATTCTAAAGTCTTTGCTGTGTTTATGCCTTTCACGATATCAAAGATATCGCCTTCGCCAGAAACTGTAGTTGTTAAGAAGCTCCCTAAGCTGTCTGAGCCAAGAGACCATGTTAGCTTTTTATCTTCATTCTCATCTAAGTAAATATTAAGTTTGTCATCTTTGGCGATAGCTCTTCTCGGGGCATTATATATAACTAACTCACCAGTGATTTCTTCGGGTGATCTGACTAGTAAGACTTTCTCAACTCTTGACCATTCTAAAGCTGTTGATGTTGTCCCTTCTTTGAAGAGTCTTAAATTTTCTGCTTGGATCTTGCCTGTAGGCCCTTGGCCTTCTAGTCTTATTATAGTGAATTGCTGATCAACTAGATTAAAAAGGTTTGTAGCCGAATGGACTTCAATCCAGAGTTTGCCGGGTAGTGGAACATCGAAGACTGACAATTCCCTGAGGGAGGTAATCTTTATCGACGGAGTTAGCGAAGCCAGGATCTTGTCTAAATCAGTTACTTCATAAAGGCTTGGTAATGCCTCGTACCACATCTCTCTAAACCCTTCTGCGGCTGTAAGTTCTACTCTGTTGACGCCGCGATAACCCCAAACCCTTGGTGGTATATATCTTGATTCGCCTGAGCTTGTTGCGAATTCTGGAAAACTTTCTTCATCTTCTAACCTATGCTCATATAACCAAGTCGGTTCATCATTGTTCAGATTTGTTAGAGACATGGCCCTGTTCATTGTCGTAAGCCTAGTTAGGTTTTCTTCAAGTTTAAGCGCAATGGGATTTAAGAATTGCCTCGTTAAGCTATACCTGTCTGTTCTGGCTTTTGTATAAGAAGGGAAATAGGTTAACATTTTGTCTAGATAAGATGAAACGAAATATTGTTCATCTGAGAATAATGCCTCTGGGTTAACTGTTATATTCCAATGGTCAGAACTCCATCCATCCTTGTCACTGCCTTCTGCTGTTACTACGACTTCATTGCCACCTTCTAGGAACTCAGTTGCGGTTAAAGTATATACTCCGGCATCCTCGGTAATTACAGCAACTACTTCAAGATAGTTCAGATACAGCTTAAAAGTATCGCTCATATCTTGATCTGGATTAGTGCTTGTGAATGAAACAGCAATCTCAGTTGAGCCTGGATCAATAGTAACTGCTGGAGCTGTTAAAATATAGGTTATCATTTATTTTTCGTAAATGGTTATAGCGTTGATTAAAGAGCCTTCTAGGGTTAATCTTTCATCTATCTCAAGAGAGATATCTTGTTCTCTTAAAGTGAAAGGGGCTCTACCTGAGATTTGGGAGTCTCTCCATATAACGATGTCATCAATGGGTTTGTTTGGGCGCCCTAGATCTACAATGGCTGGATGAGCCTTTCTTGCTGTTTCAGCGATGTCGTTGAGCCTTAAGGAACCGCCAAGCGGGGTGCTGGCTATTAGCGCTTCAATCGCAGCCCTGATGGCGGTCTTGGCCTGAATTTTAATCGCCACGCTTGATTGTGCAGAGAACTTTGCGGTGAGAGTTGCTGAGAGCCCAACACGTTTGGGGCCTCTGCTCTTGATGTCCATGCCCACTGCGGCTGTTCTGCCAATAGCTCTGTTAATTGACTCCATAGTAATACCTGAGACTTCTCCGGTTTCAGAGTCTACTACAATGTCGGCTGTTCCGATCCCTCGATAACGCCTTAAGAAGATCGCATCTGTGATAGAAGGAATTTTTAATATTTCTAATCTAACTGCTGTTTCATTTGCTGACTCGGCAGATAGGAGGGCATTCTTTATTCTATTTCTATAGTAGTCATCTTTGTCAGGGATAGAACCACTCTCAATTGAAGATAGGTTGGTTACTTCTAATGGGGTGTTTGCTTGGGCGGCATAACCGTCGAAGTTGAGGACTGAGAGAAGACCAGCAGAGATATTGCCGTCACGTCCTTGATTGACCGCATGGGCAGAGGCAAAGGCTTCATTGTCTAATGGGCCAAGAACCAGATCCTCATCCATTATGAAACGAATATCACCATTCTTGGAGGTAATAGAAGTCCCAGAAGGAACTGTTATTGGAGCACCATTGTTTAAGGCACCAAAGAGATAGCCGGTAGGCGCAGAGACCTTTATATTTTGCTCGTCCCTGTAAGTTCTGGCTGGGTTCTGGGTACCACGGTCGATACCTAGTAGGTCGCCAATAAAATCTAGATAGATACCCGAAGCTCCATTAACAAGTCCTAAGACCATGTTAGCAGCTAAGATACCTTCTAGATTCTCAATCTCAGAACTTACAATAGCAAGTATACTCCTAGCCTTTGACCCTGCTGTTGTTCTTTTAATCTGAGTATTGGTTGTTAATTGGTTTAGAGTTCTGTCTAAGATTTGATCAGCTCGTTCAGTTAAAATATTAGCCATGTCTTAATATCCCATGAAGCGACTACGATCACTATCATAGCCAAAGTTAGCAATCAGTTCACCTTCGGCAGTCTTAACAACAAGCCTGAATAAGACAATCCCATTGGCTAATGTCAAGGGAATGATTTCGAAATCTCCTGGAAGAAGTAAGCGATCATAAGTAAGGGATTCTACAATTGCTCTTCCGATTAAGGAGACATATCTTTTGGTTGCAGCTTCACCTAAGTAACTTGTTAGGTTGGCGCCTAGGCTTGTATGGAGCTTCCAATCGCCCTTATCAGCTTTTAATCTTGTTCTTATTTCTTGTAAGAGGGAGCGGCCATAAACAGAAGTGGTATCTTTTAGGTCGCCATTATCGCCTAATACTAAATCGCCTTCTTCAGTAAACCATAAGTCTGCTGCGTCGAAACGACTCATTATAGGACTCCTGCAAGTGCTGCTATTATCGTGGCGTTCTTAGCAAATCTAGCTACGCCTTCAAGAGGGAGGGAGAAACGAAGTACAGGTATGGGGGTCAGCATTGTGGATGGTGCAGCTGATAGTAAAAGGTTGTTAAACTTCCACATACCTCCAATCCTCATTTCTCCTGGAGTTGCTGTAAAAGCAACTGGGCCTTTAACTACTGTACCCATCCCGCCTATGATGGTAAGCCCTAACGGCTCGCCTGACTCAGCACTTTCTGGTGCCGATAAGTCAATCACTCTCGGGGACACAGCAATTGCGGCAGCGTTGCCTGAGGCTGCCTTAATGATCTTTGTTTTTTCAGTTCGAGGATTTCTGAATTTGTTGACAGCATCTTGAAGATCTTTTTCTGGATCTTCCATCTTGTCTAGTCTGGTCTGGAGTTTGTCTCTTACACTCATCCTAAAGCCCAGCCTCCTCTTAACGGGGTGTATTTCATGGCCCTATCGCCGCCAGGGCTATAAGCTAAGATCACAAAGCCTGTTTTATATTGGGAGCCTGAATGGATAAGATAGCAAACCTCTCCTGGCTGTGGGGCCATTGACTCAGAAACGTCTCCTCTGTAACCCAATGGAAACTGGTAATCGGTTCCTGACATTTGATCCGTCACAGTAGATCCATCCAAACTGCTCTGATTGTCAATAACCCTTACTGTAACTGAATTATTTTCTGGAAAAAATTCTTTAATTCTTACCCGTTGGATGTAAGTAGCATTTTGTTGTAGGCTCTTAAACTCTGCATTTGACTTTTTAAACTTAGTTTTAATCATCGTGTTAACCAGTTAGCCCACCCGATTTGGATAAGTTCATTAGCATCCTTAATCCCATCTACCCAGTAACGCCATTTCTTCTTTGCCATTCTATCAATAAATTTATCTGTTTTTGTTGGGTCGAAAATATCTGAAAGGACAAGCCCATCAGACTCCATGCTCTCGATGCCCGTTACGTAGGGCTTACCTTCTTTGATGAGGGGAATAATTACAATAGGTTCTCTTGTCTGACAATATTTTACATATTTGTAAGCAAGATAGCCAGATAATATTCCTGATATAGAAGCGAAAGTTGGAACAGCTAGTATGCCTGCGCCGATCACAACTCCTGCACCCAGGCCCTTTGCTGCTACCGTTTCTTCTTCCCATCCAACTTTCGAAGATGCACGAATTTCGTTTTCCATATGCTTGCAAGTCTCTGCAAAGAAACTCGTCATCATGTCGGCCGTCATGAGGCTTACTTCGTCTTTAACTGTAACAATCATGTTGGGAACTATCTCAGTTATAAAGCCTGTCTCTTGAGAGAAAGTATGAACTACTTCTTCAATTTCCAATGGGCCTGACATGTCGCTATAAGCATCATTGAGATAAATGTAATCATAGGGTTTCAGGTTAGGACGCCCCATTATCATAAGATAACCCTTATAGGTTCTCTTTAGCGAGTTAGCTAATAATTGGGAAGCATATCTTCTGGCCAAATCTGGCGTGCTACAATTGGGCCAATTTTCTATATTTCTTCTTATGTGGTGCTCTTTGATGTTGTCGTCGAGATTGGCAGTAAAAGTCCCAACATTCCCATTGTTTTGAAATTCAATAAAATCAACATCGTTATCAACCGCAGTTAATCCATCGGTATATCTGAGCTCTATGCTGTTGTACGTGTCTCTATGATCGGTTCTAATTTCATTTGCTATAATATCATGGACGCTAGTTATAAGTTCATAATTTCTAAATGATTTCATTCGACCTTCGTTGAAGATCATAGTAGCTTTCCAGAACTCTTCGTTTGAAGCACCTGGCTTCAATTGATGAATTTTATTTACGATAGCTCGGGCATGTGGGGCAATAGTCGTTAGGTTGGCTATGTCGCTAGCGCTCCAGAGGGTCATCCCTTGCATCGCAGATAAATCCCATCTTTGTGCATATCCAGGACTTTCAAAGAATGTTGCTAAATCTTCAATGCCTTTTTTATATGCAAGGCGCTCTAGCGTGCTGGCCTGGATCCCTTGTGGGATCCAATGATTCCCTAAAGATATGATTGACTGCTTTACAGCATCATTGTAATTTTGCCCATAGAAATCACTAATCTGTTCATTTGGGGTTTCTGCTGGAGCAAAAAGATACTCCATACCAGGTACGCCAAAGAACATTGTCATTCTTGCGCTGGGGGTATTTCCATAAGGAACTGGGTAGGCGATATGGCCTGGATTACGCAATTCCATTTCCTTGAGTACATCCCAAATGGTTGTATTCCAAAGGACGTACTCTAGATTACCTGCAAACTTATCCCACCATCCAGCCTCTGAACCAGCAGGAGGGGCAAAAATATTATCATCTACCACTGAGGGCTTCCAAGTCCACACTGTTTTAGTCTGTCCATCTGGCCTTAATTTCTCGTGACCTAAATAGAACCCAAGAGCATCAATGTTTTTTAATTCCCACCGGCCAAAGTGCCTGAGTTCTTCTCTATCCATTACGTCATGGATCAAATCCACAGTATATGTATTATAGAAGTTGGCATTCTCTGCGGGTTTACTGCCAAAGGTTTGTTGGACTAGTTCAGTCCCATAACTTTGACAAATTATTTCTACCAGATCCGTGCCTTCAAACTGAACTATCTGGCCAACAAAGCAAGTCTTTAATTGGTAAGGGTCATTCATATGTCCTAATTTAACTACGACTTTCATCCCTTCAGTAATCATTGTATTACCAAATGGGTTGTTGTTTTCTGACTTTTTGCTATCTCTAGAACCAAACTCAGAGCTTGGATCCATGAACTTTCTGTTGTAAAGAACCCCATCCAAATCTAATATACTTATGATGCAAGTACTTGCTGCCATGTCTTTGTTTTCTACAATGCGTATTTCTTTAACAGCATTTACACCATAGAAATCATCTAAAGCCATTGTATAAATAAGATTGTTTATTGTTTGGTCATCTGTGTTTTGGCCAATTGCAGCGTTCTCATCTACAAAATAAATCTTGAATGTTGGAAAACTTCTTCTAATGGCAAAATGTTCACCTGAATAATTATCAGCAAAATTATTGAACAAACGTTCATATTCGCCTTTATGAAAGACATGCTGCATTTGGTGGGCATTTATAGATGGGTTGCTTTTGATTATATCTTTGTATGGTGAAGATGCATAGTTAAAATCGAGGGCCTTGTCTCTATTTGTTTCGTTTCGGTCGTAGCGAGAGCTGATATCTGTCTGTAGCCTAGCTGGTTTATCTCCATTTTCAATCTGGATTGAAAGGATGCCAGCATTCAAGTCTGGGGGGACGTTTCTTGATTCGTTACCGTGTTTAAATACGCCGTTCCCAGAAGCCCCAGTTTTTGTCCCATAATTTAAATAGACCCCAACTCCTGTATCCTCATCGGTTCGTCCTTCGTTGGCTGGGTTAAGCCCTTCGCCATCTCCCTCGCCATACAAATCTTTTAGGTTATCCCAGGTATTTTCCATAGCTGACATTGCAGCTCTTAACCCTATGGTTTTAGGCATCTCCGCGATACTGCCATGGACCATTCGCAAGATGTTGCTATTAGCAGTAGAAACATCTGACTCATTGTATAAGAAGAAATCTGGTAGAGTATCTACTGTAAGTCCAGTAATGGGGTTTGGAGGCAATAGTAGATCTGGGTAACATCCATTGCCCTTTACAAAGCTAACTGTATTTCCTATCTCGGTTAATAATTTCGCAAAGTAAGGGTCAAGTGGGATGCCGTCGCTTTGTGGAGTTCCTAAGATGGCAATAATTTCAAAAAGTTTGTTTGTAAGCACCGCCTTGGAGACAGGATCTCTGATCGTGTTGTCAGCAGCGTTCCAAATAATTTCTGTGAATTTATAATCCTTAAAGGCCAATGGCATGGAAACACCTGACAGTTCCTTGTACTCATCAATGCTGTAAAGATTGTATGGGGCATTATTGGCAAGTCCGCCATCTCTTGCAACATATTCTTTTGTTCGTATATACTCTTTAATGTTTGTCAATTGTTTTTGGACAATATTAGGATGGAGTAACGGTCTTGTTTCTGGAGTTAATTTATAAACATCTATCTCATCTGTAAGGATCGGCACACTCGTTACTCCGGCCCCGACAGCATAGGGATTATATTCTGCTCGCGTTTTACCAGTTCTTATTCTTGCCGTTTCTTTTTCTATAGCTATTTGGATCCATCCTTGATCAAGGATATAAGCAAAGGCATTTAAGACTGCATCGTCTTGACTTACTTCGTCTCTAGGCACCAAGAATGGTGGTGCGGCCTTGTCTCTAGAGTTGTCTACAAATCTTAATACTATCTGAAGACTTTCGGGGTTGCCTGGGATGGCATCAACCGTCATATCCTCAAGAATAACTTCATTGATGTTAACTGAGTTAATTAATTGGTTGGTTATTCCAATGCCTCTGTATTTTGTGAACTCCCTGAAATGAATAGCTGATTCTTCTGTAGAGGCTATTAGGTCTTTTAGTTTTCTAATGTACTCTCTACCGTATTTGCCTTCTGCTCTCATCGCTATCGTAATAGCTGATTGTTGGCCACCTACGTATTGGACCGTTGGGAATCTATGGCCTTGTAAAGGGGTCATAGCTAGGTTAGTGCCAAAACCAAAGTTTATTTCTTGAGGAATAATATCAGCAGAGTCTGATCTGGCAGAGAGAGTTAGGTAACGGATCTGTGCTGGCTTGCCAGTATTCAGGTCTCGCTCAAAGTGCCAGCCCTCAGATATAAGTTTGTTTATGGCGGTGGTGAGGGTTTGGGCATCGCTATCCGGGGGAGGCGCCTGCCTGCCAGAAACCAAATTAGTTAAAGCAGGTCCTGCCCCTACCTGCATTGCCTGAGCCGCCAAGGTACTTCCCTGTACCATTTTAGAACTAATGAATTTATTAATTTTTGACATAACAGTATCTTCTGGCATGTCTTCAAGGTCTTTATTTATAACTGATAGGATATCTGCTGGGTCAAAGCGGGTTATCAAACGGTTTGTAGTTGAAACTGTATGGTGGGGTTCGCCTGAACCCTTTAACAGCTTCTCTGGATCTGGTACATAAGGCCCTTTGGGGCCGCCTGTTCTTAGTTCAAAGTGGAGATGTATCCTTTCATCCCCGCTGCTCCCAACGTTGGTGACACCCGTGTTGCCTGCAAGACCTATAACGTCTCCAGCTCTTACTATGTCGTTTTTCTTCACATTCACGCTTGTTAGATGAAGGTATCTTGAAAACACTCCTCCTCTGTGGCTGATCTCAATGAAGTAACCAGCCTTATCATTGAGCTGACCCGGAGGCGAGGTATAGTAAACTTTGCCATCGGCAACAGCTAAAACTTTAGATTCCCTTGTCGCATGGATGTCAATGCCTTGATGGTCTCCTGTTGCACCGTCGAGAGTACGGGCTCCTGTGTGGCTGGAAAGGCGTCCCTTTGGACTTAATGGCCAGACATATCCAACTGGGACAGACCCAGAGTTGGTTTCATTATCATCAAAGGTGTATTCTTTTATAACGTCATCTCGAACAATTTGTTCACCTAACTCTAAAATACTTCTTTCAGCACCTTTGTAGAAAACAGTATCTGGTGCTTTTACTATAGTAAAATCTAAATTGATTGTTCTATCAAATCCGCTAAGGACAAAAGGAGGCATTGCTGCAATCGCTGGGTCATTACCTAAAGCTACGATTGCTGGGTTTGTTGATTCGTAAGCATATGGCCAAAGGTATTCACGTAGAGGCGCGGCATTGTATATGTTTTCTGTGGCGGTTAATCCTGTTGTTGCATTGAAGGCGATACTGGGATGCCCATACTGCTTGATGAAAGCGGCACGGCCTACGTGCGAGGCATAACCGTCCGTTCCCTCGCGTACGGCATTTGACGCCCCAACCACTGTCTGAGCTGTATCAACCGCCATGCCCCTGTAAGTATCAGCAATCCTCTCAACTGTCCCAGTTTTATCTAACCAGTTTTCTCTGAACTTGATCCTTGGGGCAAAGGGCCTGTGGTTATACCAGACAAATTGGAAGGTGGCTGAAAGGACTTCTGGCATTCCTTGTACCGTACTGACGTTTACTGACTTTACGAAAGCAGCAATATTCTCATCTGAGGAAACAGGCAGGGTTGTTCTTAGCAATTCGTTGTCCAAGAAACAAAGAGGCATCTTTTTAAGACTATAGAGGATTGGCATAAGGGTATGGTTGAGAGCGAAGTGAGCATTCTTTGTTGTCTGAAGAAGGTGCTTGTCGCCAAACAGAACAGTTTTCCCTGCAAAGATTGCCTGCACACTCATGTTTATTGATGAATGGCCGGAACGTACTTTGGTAGATTCTCTTGTTCTTAGGGTTTCATACTTATAGTTCTGGTTTTCTTCCCAAATGGAAATGTTCTGGGGGTCTACTGGGAATGCTATCCCATTGATTCTGAATTCACCGCTAACAAGTTCTTTGTAATTAGTATCGCCCCAGTTGATTGGGTGATCGCCAATTTTTAATTCGCTAACGGTTTCTGATTCTATGTTCTCTGCATCATAGAAATGGGCTGCTCTTGCAATGTCATTGAATAGGCCATCTTGATCTACTGCCATTATCCTACCCTTCTACGTAAGTACTCTTCGTTGATTGATGAACTATAATCATTAATATTATATGAAACATCAGCTCCAGGATACTTTGACTGAAGCATTGATAATACACTTTGCTGACTTACTGAACTATCTGCTGTTCCACGAATTCTGATTGAACCACCAGAGCTAGGAGATACTCTTGCAAAGTTCCCTGATTCAATTGGTGGGATTGATGGGTCTCCAGATGGCTGGTGCCTGGCGCCGGCAGCGTTAGCTTCCTCTTCTGAGATATGCCCTGGACTTCCCAATAACATTGAGACACCGACTGCGGCAGCGGCACCAATAAGCAAAGGACCTTTATTTTTCTTCATTATGTTATAAACATCACTAAAAGATTCTCTTGCATTCTTAATATGTCTTCCAGCTTCACCTGTTTTGCTTGGAGCTTGGCCAGCTGCTTCCCTTATCAGTTCTCCTTGTGGAGATGGCACGGTTGGGTCCATGGCCAGTTTCATTAAATGGTCTAAGTTTACTTCTGCCGCTTGTCTAGATTTAAGCATTCTTGTAAAAACGTTTTCTCCACGGCTGCCAGCTTTAACCTCAGCTATCACATCGGGAACAAATTTCATCATATCTTCAACAACTGGATGGCTCCCCATGATGCTCTTGAATGAAGCCTGAAAGCTTTCTGAAAGTGCCTGAGGGCTAGTAGAAATTGGCGCTCTGCCAGACAAGATATTTCTTAAGTTAAGGATATGGATTTTTGCTTCTTCGATGCCCTGGGCGCCGTACTGTTTGCCCTTTAGGGGTAACTCTGGCATGATGCCTAATAGCATTTCAGTAAACAATTTTCCTGAAGCTTTATCTGAAGAAGTCTTAGCTCTTAAAGATGTTCTAACAAAGTCAACAGCATTGGACATGGAACCGATCTCACCTTTTTCTAGTTGGGCCATTGTCATTTCGCCTATTACTCTTTGTTTCCATTCTGGGGTTCCAGGCATAAGTGCTTCTGCTGATATAATACCGCCAGGACGGTCATAGAGCTGGCTGTATAAGGCTTTGTGTTTGGCCTTGTAAAGGAAATCCTCTTCTGCTAGAAGTTGTTCAGGTCTCATCATCTCGTCAGTTCTGCCTGCTCTTACCTGCGCCACAATGTCTGTATCTGCCATGCCTTTATTTGTTTGGTCCATCCAACTTGCAACAAGATCGTTTTGGTGGCCTGCTCTTTCTGACAAACGCTGACGTGCATTTTTGTCTTTGGCTAAGAAAAGGTTTACTTGGTCATCGTCGAAGTCGGCGCCCAGACCTTTTAACACATGTTCTGGAAGATAAACACCTTCTTTCCCAAAGGCGGCCAATCTGCTCTTCTTTATTTTCTCGCTAATAGCTCCTTCCCAGCTGCCTAACTTTTCCAATCTTCTTTCAGCTTTCTCGACCCTTCTCTCAAAAGGTCTTTGGTCTGCATTCGGATGCGAATCTGCAAGCTTTTTACGTGCCAGAGCCACTGCTTCCTGTGCTTTCCTACTCTTTTCTAAATAATTTTCTCTAAATTTATTATATTTTTCTTCGCCTGTTACCCCAACCAGTTCTAATTGTTTTTCTTCTAAGCTCATGCCGCTTAGTCTTTTATCAGTGAACTCTCCCACTGCTTCGTCAAGACTATAGCCCTGAGCCGCCATTGTTCTATAAAGTTCTGTTTGTGGGTCTCGACTTAGGACCATGCCATATTCGCCTCTGCGCAATGACCCCAAACCTTCTTTGTATTGGTCGACCATCCCAGCCTGGGCTGACATGGACTGGAAGGTTGCTTCTCTAATCCCAACTCTATGAGTAAGACCTTTATCTTTTAAGTAAGTAAAGAATTCTTCTGATAATTGTGGGCGAGCCTGACCACGCATAGATCCTAGAACTTTTCCAGAGTAAGCTTTTATGAGTGGTTTGTCACGACCGATAGTACTTTCTACTATCGCTTCCCCATAAGCCTTTTTTCCACTTTCTATTAAACTAGGGCTATTTACCTGGTGGCCCTTAATAATATCAGCAAATGATTTATCTAGATCACTCCGGATTGCTTGGCCTTCCGAGGTAATAAAAGAGCCAGTTTGTGGGCTAGTGGCCCTCGGGTGATAGATGTATTTTCCGCCACCAATATCAAAGTACAAAGACTGTGGTTTGTCTAATCCATACTGAGCACCAATCTTGTCAAAGGCTGCATTTCGTTCTGGCTGGGTCGGGCTGAAAAGCCCTTCTATATAGTCATTGCCTACCCCAGAGTTGTTAGCAAATTCTGCTAATGGAATTGCTTGGATTCCTTCTGGGATTGTTCCCTGGAAAGCAGTAAATCTTTTCGCAATTTCTTGTGCTTGTTCTAATTTGGTACCAGTTTGTCTGCCTAAAAGTTCATCAGCTAATTCGGCCATTACCCCGCCTTGTTCTCTCATGTGGCCAACATTCGCTAAGCTCATAGAACCCATGCCGCCAGAAGCACTTGTAAGGGTAGACCTGCCGCCTATTGCTACCGGCAGGTTGTAAACTTGATGCTGTAATTGCGGTTCAACTCCTCTGATGATAAGTTCTCTAATTTGTTTGGGGTCCAGATTGGCCATAGGGCCAACCTTCATTTCGCCTTTTACCATTTGGTCAAAAGCGATATCCGCATTTTTGCGACTCCGGCTACCAAGGGTTTGGAATTGTTGGATGGCCTGGTCCAGCATCTCAGCAGTTACTTGCTGGTCCTTCCAGAGCAATTCTCTAATTGCTAAGCCTTTAGTACTTAGATCTCCTTTCTCCTTGAACCCTTCTAGTTGTGAGGCAATATCTGCAAAGAGTTGAGATGTGCTCCAAAGAGAAAGCTTATTTCTCATCCCGATGTCTCTTGTAAGCCCCAAGGCCTTATCAAACAAGTTGGTTACATTTTGTGTTGATCTAGGGTCTCTTAATGTGGTAAGGGCATCTTGATATCTATAGATGTTATCTTTTCCTGGGGTGATGCCGACTTCTGCGAAGAAACCTTCTATGTCTCTTCTTTCTTTTTGGTATTGGCCAATTGTAAATTGGGATCCTTGAACTGAGGGGTCTAGTCTTGCAGTTTCAGAAGAAAGCCATTTCGCTCGCTTCATCCCAGCTCTGGCCGCTGCCAATTCTTCACCTTTTATCCCACTTCTTAAGGCATGGCCGAATCTTGCTTTTTCTGCGCCTCCTTCTGAATAGGCTCTTTGCCAATCAGAATAATCGCCACCTAGGCCACTAGAACCTGCGAGATGAGCAGCTGCTGTATCGGCTTCCCTAACTATTCCCTGGTGTCTTTCAGAAAGTTCTGCAAGCATAGCAGTCGTGATTGTATCTAGGGATTTTTCACCTATTTTCTTTATACCCTGAGACTCAACTGCTTGTACCCCCCGGGTTCTTCTTAAAGCCTCTTCAATTGGGGCTCTTCTCAAGACTTCTGGTTCCGTTGGTGGACCTAATTCAAAATCCCTAAATTCTGGGGTACCTCGAATGATTTCTTCTACAGTGATGTGGTGTGTAGAACCTGTGTTGGGGTCAATCCTATAAGTAAATCCGTTGTTGGATTTTATTGCCTTACCGTAGCTTCTGCGGAAAGCATCCATATATTTACCATAGAAATCTTTTAATGCAGCGGCACGTTCTGGCCCTTCAGGTAGCGCCATAATTGGCAATATGTCTGACGACCCTTTGGCCATTTCATATATAGTAGCCAGACCCCGGAATTCTGTCCTTGCAGGCACCATCTGAATAACTTTTTTATTGCCGAAGAGTTTTTCAGTATCCCCCAAGGTTCTTTCGTCCATCCCTGCTAAAGCAAGTTCACCAGTCTTTGGATCTTCTAAGATTTTGTCTAGAAGAAAATTCCCAGACTTTGGGCCTTTCTGAAAGCCCCCCTTTGAGGATTCCCCAAGAATTTCAGATGGAGAAATCCTTCTAGCTTGTTCTAACAGATCTCTTTCCGCTTTTTGTTCTGCGGTTATGGTATCTCCACCTAAACCTTCAAGGAAAGAGATTCTAGCTTGGATGCCTTCTCCAAAAGCGTGCCTCCTTAATGTCTCGTTTTGTAGAAGTTCTTCAAGTTTGGCAGATTGAAGATTGCTTTTACCTAATCTTATGGTGCGGCTTTCACCATATCTAATATTACGATCCAATAAAAATAGGATATCATCATTAGCTCTTAGCTCAGGTCTACTGGAGCCAGCAAGCAAAGCATTTAAATGTTCTTCTGGAATTGCCGCTGTGCGCATGCGCAGCATCTGGTCCCCTGATTGCTCTTCTAACATCCCCACAAATTTAGTACTTGCGCCCCTACCTTCATTTAAGATTTTAAAAGGACGTGATCTCTGGGCTGTAGTTCTGGAATCAGCAGAGTATCCTACCGGAAGTGAACCTGCTATTCTCCCGCTAGGATGAGGAAGGGTAAAAACATCATTTGTAACCTGGTTTGGACCGAGGCCAGCGACTGGGTCGTAGTTATTGCGTTCAGCTAACATCTTTCTCAAAGAAGAGAGTTCGTCGGCAGAAGCGCCAAATCCTTTAGCAGCCATTTCATAGACACGCTTTACATTGAGTCCTTCATTAGCAACAGTAGGGATGAGTAATCTACCCATATCTTCTCTGCCTACTTGGATATGAGAACGTACAAACCTCTTGTACTTATCGCCTTCAACAAGATCATCCATATTCTCAGTAAAGTAATCCATCAGGAATTCGTCAGCACCCATACTGATCTTTGTGCCTTTATTGCCAGCTAAATATGATCTCATTTCTCCTGGATTTAAAGCCTGTCTAGCTACATATTCAGTTGGGCTTAATGCACCAAGTCTTATTCTTCCGTTAGCTTGCTGGATTGGGATATCCTGGAATGCTTTACCACTTGAGATTCTTACTTGGGAGAGTTCTGTTCTGGCGCCTTCTTTTAAGAGGATTAATTGAGTCTTTAACCCCTTGCCTTTAGCGGCTTGGAAAAGACGATGGGTTTTAGCTATTAAGTCTTCTCTTTTGCCAAAGCCATATTCTTCAAAATATGCAGCGATAACTTCGGGAGAATCCATCTGTATCTGTTTTATTCTTCTGTGCTTTTGTATCTCGCTTGAGATATTATGCTCTTCCATAAAAGCACCAAGATCAGGAGCTGTTCTGTCTATAAGTCCTTCATGCCCTGTGATGAGTTGTTTGTAAGCTAACTTAGCTCTTTTTTCTAGCGATTGACCTGTTGCCGTATCAGCGCCAGGGATATCCACTAAATGTAATAAACCCGTTGAGCGAGCAACTCTTTCAACATGCTGTTTGTGGCTTGGCGAAAGCCCTATTAAATGCCTTAGGTTAGCTGCTGATATATCGCCTAAATTCTCTAAGTTAACCTTTAGTTCTGTTTGAGCATAGGAGCTTAAGTTAAAAGAACGTAATAGGCTCTTGACGGTTAGTTCTTTGGCTGTTTTAAATGCTGGTTCAATTTTGCTTCTGTTCTTTGTAAAGATGTTAAAGCCTTTATATCGGCTAGTATCAAAGTCTAAAGCATCTGCTAAATCAGTTGCAGAGATTTCATAGCGGTTAGCTCTTGCACTCTTTAGTTTTTGGAGAAGGTCTTTTTGTTCTTTTTGCTGGCGCCAAGGTGCAGATATACGACCTGCACTTACTTGTTGGAATGTGCGATAGCCAGTGATCCCGGCTCCCGTTAATAAGGCAGCTGGAGCTACATACTCCCCCCAGAATGAATCGCTACTGTTACCCATTACGTGTCGACTCCATACCTGATCCCTTGAAGCTCAAGTTGGCGCTTAATCTCACCACGTTTATCCATCGCAAGATCTAAAACTATTCTAGTTTTGTCTCCTGGTGAACTGGTGAACTGAACATCCAAATCTCTTAATCTAAGAGCCATTAAAGATTTAGATAATTCGTTAGGGTCTTCTCCAGGGCCATTCATTAGATCCCTAGCACCTTCGGCAGCGTACAAATCTCGTTCAGCCTGGGCTGAATCATCTTCCCACAAATCGAAATCGTGGTGGTCGAGTCCTTCTGCTTGTACTACTTTTAGCTTGATACTGTCCATATTAGCACCAGGATTGTAGCCGATCCAATCCGAAGCTGGTGCATTAAAAGGAGATTCTTCTTCAAAATAACCCTCTAATCTTTTTGCCCTAATAAAATCAGGAAAGGTGTTAGGTCTTATATCACCTGATTGAACACCTGAGTAGTAGTCCCCGAACATATCCATTGAAGCTGACTGGCCTTCTAAGGCTCTAGAAGCTTCAATAGCCTGCATGGCTTCTGATTCTTGGTCAGAGATTTCATCTTTGGAGGCTAAGAACCCATAGAGTTTCTTTTGCCATTGAGCCATATAGAATTTCTTCATATATGCTGGAGAGGCTTCAAGCACTCTCTTTCTAACTTCTGGGTCATCTTCAGCAACAAATTCCCTGAAGTATGGTTTCTCTTCTCGGGGGATTACCTTCTCAACTGTCTCTACGTCGGCATATGGATCAGCACCGTACATAGTGAATTCAGCTTTTCTAGCAAAAGCAAAAGCAGCTCTGCCTTCACCTTGTTCTCTAGCAGCACCTTCTAGTTTTTTAGCTTTAGTATAATCTAAGATATCAAAGTATTGTTTTAGATCTCGCTCTTCTTGGACTGGAGCTGGGATGAAATCGACACCAGTTGCGGCAACGGCTGTTCTAGCTGCTGGTAAAATGAAATCACTTATTGGTTTATTCCATTGAGGAGAAGTCTTGCTGTATACTTCTCGTTCTTCATAAGTCTGGATTGGTGAAACTGGTCCTGAGGATTTATGTACAGGAGAGGTGGGCAGTAAATGTTCAACTGGGTTTAGGTGGCCGGCTGAGGTTAGACCCGCCCAGTAGTTGCCTAAGATGCCTTCTGGCTCTCCTCTAAATGAAAGTTTCTTTTCTCTTTCTAAGAGTTGTGCTTGGGTCCCAGCATAAATAGCCTGATCTCTATAGGGGAGTTCTCCAGAGTCTGCTTGGTTTTTAACTCTGCCAGCTACTTCTTTAAACTCATCACTTGACCTAGCAACATCGGCTAATATCTTGTACTTGAAGATATCAGGATATTCTTCATATGGAACATCTTCCAATTCTGGGAAGCGAGAAGCGAAACCAGGGCCTGGCAGTCTTTCCTTCATCCTTCTGCCAGAGTAAGGGTCCCCTTCCAAGAATGAGCCTTGGAAGTAATCAGCCCCTGGGAGCCATGCAGGCATATCGTTTGCAATTGGGTTAACGGTTTGGATATCAGTTCTGTCTTTGGGAAGAAATCTGCGGATTCCCTCACTGGTCATGGCGCCACCACCAATTTCCCAATCCCAGAATGAATTACGCATATTGCCAATATCACTTGAAGAAGCAAGTACTGGTTTGTCAGCCCACCAAGAGTCTGAGCCGAGGGCTTCGCTTAATATATAACCAGGTAAACCAGCAGCGTCAGAAGCTCTGTAGATCGTTTCTCCGGCTGTGAAGGATGGGCTTAAGGGGGTGAGTGCAGGCGCAGGTCCAGAACTCCTTAAATCGCCTCCTGGGGCTTGAGAGACGTCCTTCCCATACTGGATTGCTTCGCCTTGCTGGATGCCTTCGAGGCCGCCTGCGGATGTTTCATCAGCATGCATATATTTGGTTGGCTTTAGAACTCTACCTATTGTGGCCGCCCAGATTGGACCTAACGGACCCGCAAAAGAATCATCTGCTGTTGCAATTGGGTAAGGTCTTTCATGATACATTTCTTTTTCAATGTAGTAGGGATCTGTAACTCCTTTAATCATTCTTGAGAAAGGTCTGTCAGCATAGTCTCCATAATTAAGGTCGTCTATGCCTTCGTTCATTAATCTTCTATACCAGCCTTCAGTATAGATCTGTTCTCCTTCGCCCTCGATGTCCGACTTTCCGGATTCCCAAAATCTTCCTTTCTTTATAGATACTTCAGCTTCTCCAGACTGCTCAGCAGCCACTTCCCTATAGGAGGAGCCGGAACCTAAAGAACCAATTAAGAATGGTAATGAAAGAAGCCCGCCAATAGCTCCACCTATCCCAGCGAATTTAGCTCCTCTAGTCATCCCAGCACCAAAGAGTTTACCTAGGAGTGGAACCTTTTCCGCTTTCTGGAGAATAGCTGGGGCATCATGGACCGCTTCTCTGGCATGTGCCCAAGGGAAAACGCCTTCAGGGGTTGCTAATTTGTTTGTTAGGCCGGCGGCTACCCATCCAGTTAGAGCACCCGAAAGTGGAAAAGCCATAACGCCTAAGAGCCGGTGAGAGCCTTCTGCTTTGTCTTTTTGATATTTGTTTAGAGCAGTTAGGCCTGTAAGGTCAGAGATGCCAGCATAAGTTCTTTCACCTGCTGCAACAGCTTCTCCTCCCATCTGTTCTAGATTTCTGCCAAAGAAAAGATTTGTTACAGCAGAGCCGACTTCATAAGCAGCTGCACCACCAACAACAATTGGCAGGAGCCTGCTTATATGACGACCCCACAAGTCTAAAGCAGTGCCTGAATAATCCCCTCCTGCACCCAAGACATTCTTAAAGAATGAATATGGTTTGCTTTCAATACTCTTTTTAAGAAGTCCTCTTTCAGAAGAAGGTCCACCATAAACAACTTCTTCTATGAATTCCAACGGGCTATCTAGAACACGCATATAACGTTCCGTCATGCGCTTTCCAAATACCTGAGCACCTTGAAGTACTTTGTGGGCTTCTGGAGGAATGTTTATCTTTGATTCTAACTTATCAACATTAAGGAATGGTTCTAACGCTTCTCTCAAGACTCCAGAGATTTTTGGTTTACCAGTAGCTTTAGTTACTACATATCTGAATTCATTGTTTCTGCTGATTGGTTTGGCGCCGGCGATATCACTGTAGACTTCTGTTTCTTTGATTACGTGTTGGTATTTGAGGCGACCTTCAGCATCTCGAAGGGAGTCCTTTTCGACCTGCCAACGACGTGCTCTGATATCTACATCGGAGATAAGTGGGTCGCCAGAGATACTACTGTCAGGGGCAAGGCGGAACAAAGCTGGTCTGCCTTCGTGCGGCTGGACCTTGAAGCCTCTGATCATGTCCTCTGGGGTTAGAGTATGACCAGCTTCACCTAAGAGGGTTTCGTAATGGGATCTAGCTCCAACAAGAGCTTCTGGGGGAATTGTTAAACGAGAGGCAGGAGTTGTCAGCGTGCCGGCGGAAGCATATCCAAAGAGACCGAAGGTTCTCGGAATGCCCCCCATGGTTTCTTCGACACGCTTGATGCCTTCTAAGGCGAAGTCTCTTAATCTAACTGGGGTTTTGCCAGTTGCATCTAATTGATAACCAGCTACTTCCCACCAGTTGCCAAGACCCTGAGTAAGATAAGATAATCTACTTGGATCTATATTTAAAGTAATATTGCTGGCGAACCTAACACCAACTAAAGCCACACTTGATAGAGCAAGATAAGTTAGCCCCTGGGTCCATCTTCTAGATTCATCGTATTCATGGTTGGTGACTTCGATAAAAGGCTTTTTATCAACACCACTGATAAGAGGCTTTTCTTCCATTTACATGCCTCTTGATCTAAGGTATTGTCCTCTCAGCTCGCCCATCTGCTTTCTGTGATCGGCAGCAGCTTGCTGCTCCATTGCTTTGTCTTGTTTTGATCTGCCGCCCATGGCAGCACCTACTTCAGCTATTTCCTTTTCGATATTGATCTTCTGAGCCCTAGCTGCTTTGACCCTTTCTTCTTCTGGATCAGTTATCTGGATTTCAGTTTGTAATATCATTTCTGCCTGAGCTGCTCTTTTAAGTATAGTAGCCCATTCCATCGCTTCTACCATTTCTGGAGTATAAGCAGGGAATGCATTACATATAAAAACAATTAGCTGGTCTTCGATATTAGCAACAGCTTGTCTATTATAAGAAATAACTTCTATTATGGAATTAGGATTTAAAGTGCCAGATACAGAAAGGACATTCTTTACTACTGAAGATATGATGCCAGCATCTTGATGAGCGCGGGAGTCTTCTGTCCAACGCCATTTCTCTTCTTCTGAGAGTTCTTCTGGTGGGTCTTCGTCAAAGCTAGAGTAAAGAACGCATTTGTTAAAGATAGATTCTTCTAATTGGATGTCGATGGTGGCACCCATGAAGTCTCTTGCTTCTCTGTATTTGCGATATTCAGACCAAGGAAGGGGGGTCCAGACTACATGACCTTCTTCAAAGTCAGTCCGGTATATGCTGGTCGATTCTATCTTGTAGTCTAGGTACGTTTTCGCCATCGTATAAGATATAATCCTTGGTTGTTTCTGGGGGGAGGATGGAAGGGTTTAAATGAACAGCTAGTTTTGATCTAAGATAGCAAAGAACTTTCTTCTTTGTTAAAAAATGACTATGAGTCCCTAAAGAGCAGCTGCACCCACTAGCCGTGATGCCGGTGGGTATGTGGGTACAGCGAATTGCAAAACACTGATTGCCGTGACCTGGATCCATCACGCACTCAAGCCAAGCCATTTTTTAAAAGGTCTACTCCACAAGGGGAAGAAAATTGTTCCGACCACACCACAGGTAGCCCCAAATAAAAATGAAAGCATATTGACTCCTTATTTCTTTACGATTGGCTTTGTTCGGTCAGGCTTAGTTACCTGACCGTTGGTATTGATTACTGGCTTAGGCATTCTTGCGATTGTACATTGGGACCTGGTCCCAGACATTGCCCTGGCTCAACTTATCACCTGGCTGGAAATTGCCTCTTGTATCCTGGGCGACAGTGAAGGTTCCACCATCACCAAGCTCATTGAAGACGTCATTTGCTTCTAGGACGGGGACATAATCAATATGCCATTCGCCACTAGGGGCCTTCTTGGGATTTGAAGTGCAAATGTAAGAAGCTCCAGTCTTGTGACGGATTGGCTCTTCAGTCTTTGCGTCATAAAGTTCGATAACGTCGCCATGACCAAGTTGGTTTGGCTGTGCAATCTTGCCAATTGAGAATCCTCTGCGTTCTACTAGGACAATGATCTTATCTTTAAACATAAAAATACTTCCTTCTATTATAGCTTGTAACAGGCGCTCATTGCTCTTTCAGGGCTTACGAACTTAGAGTTCTCCATGATAAGGGCAAAGAGGGTTGGGATTAGGCCGGCTTCAGACATGGTTAGCATCTTGTGATCTACCACTGGATGGAGTAAGCAGCACTGAACGACCTTCTCCTGGAAAAGGTCTTCAATATCTTCTGCTGGAGTAACGCCTGACTGGCCAAGACCGCGAGTGTCCCTCAGGATATTTCGGTATTCTAGGCGCCGGAGGGGACGGACCAAGAAGACCTTCTCGTCATCAGGGACGAATGCATAAAGAGCTCCGAATTCAATCTTCCAACTATTGAGCACATCACGGGATGGTGCACCAGGGAAAGTTCTAGAAATCTCCTCAAGGGGATCAAGGATCGATTCTAAGCCTTCGTCTTCTGGGAGAGAGGGTGACCCATAGGCAACGTCTGCTTCGGGGCTTAAAACGGATCCTGGGGATCCTGGTGAGGTTTTTGCGTTGGGGTTAAGAGGTGCCATATATAAACTATTTCTCCAAGGAATTAATTAAACGATGTCATGGGCAATAAAACTATACTGTTCCATGATTGGTTGGCCACTTGCTTCTACCACCATTGATTCACCAGTTAGGTAAACACCCTTAATGTGTTTTACTGTGTGGTTAGCATCTGGATCTCGGTGGTTACCAAAAACAGCATAGATGTCGAATGGAGGTATTTTATCAAATCTTGTTACTTGATGCGAACCATTTTGTTTTTTATTCAAATCAGTAGCTAATTTTTTGAATTCCTTATTGCCTAATTGATGGATCTGATTGATTGTTTGTCTTGCTCTGAACTCTGTGCTTGTGTCTAAATCGGAGTCCCGCAGAGAGATGCCTAAGTCATTAGGCGGAGCGCTTCTATCCCATAGATGCTGAGCTATAATGTTTAGATAACCTGCTTCAATAAAGTTAACAGTTAGGGTTCCATGAATAATAAGATTACCTTTAACTACTGTGTCAAAGAGTTGAGAAGCATAACCATAGATAGGTGATCTATTGGTTATGGTATTAAACATTAGGCTATTAAGCTCATCAATAAGAACATCATTTAGATAGATTTCTGCTTGTCCACCGCAATAGTAGTAAGTCTTGTAGGTAGAGATGGTTCTCTTTTGTTCGCTTGCCAAAGCTGCCGCCTGTACGTACCCGTTTCCCCATGCCATACTGATTACCTAAAGGGATTGAAAGACTTATTGATTAAGTCTTTCAATTGTTCTGACTGAGCGCCACCAATAATACTCTTAAATGTAGTTGGCTGTATGCTGGGGATTTCATTACCATATTGGTCAGTGACTGCTGATACTGCTTTTCGGTAACCGCCAGGACGCATAATAGCTACATGTTGTGCAGTATATTGCATTGTATTTTCTGTAATCATATCTTCAATTGACATTACCTGACCTTCTGAAACTATATCTATTCCGAAGATAACCATCTCAGAAGCATGGCCATGTTCGTTAGCAAAGCTTACTACAATATCAAATGGGGGCAGTTGGTCGGGGAGGGTATGTTCTAAGTCAATGTAGCCACTATCTGGGCTTATTGCGTTTTTGGCGGGATCACCTGGGTATCTTCTCATCACATTGTAAAGTACATGTCTGTCGAAAACTGTATTGACCATGCTACCTGCGCAAGTCCTAGTGCCCCTAGTTCTTCCGCGCTCCCCTACTGTTCCTACCGAACGTACAGCAACTTTCTCTCTAAATATGCTATAAGTCAATGTCTGGACTGTGGCAAGTTCGACAAATATAGGTTCGTTACCACTGGCGGCAGGCATAGCTAAAAGAATCCTGATATCAGCACCAGAGAAAGAACTAAAAGCTCCAGCATAATCTGGGGCGTCATAAGGGGCATCAGCTTTTCTTGGACCACGTGAGCGGTCCTTGATGCCGAATTTATAACTTTCAGCTAGTTGAGTGAATGGGTTTGGCATTGGGCATCCTTTTAAACGACATAAGGCCAGTACCTTGTCGATACTGGCCTTATTACAATTACAGGATTAATTATTTAGTTAGTTCCGGTTTATAGGAACCCACCATTGCCTGGATCACGGAAGCCCATACTCTTCCAAGGAGCGATGGTCCGTGCCACATAGGTCATCTGATGTTCCATTACAAGGTCGTCGATTGAAGAGCCTGAACCTTCATTCAGAATTTCAACACCGTAGATTCTCATTACTGCGGCTGAACCATACTCGTTGGCTGCAACTAGAGTAATATCGAATGGAGGGATCTGGTCTGCGAACCAGGGGAGAGCAGCTATCTGATCGTCACGAGGATCCGTAACGTTGCCAAACGATGTCTCCTGTTCAAAGACGTTTGCACTTGGGGAGTTGCCTGAGCCTTGATCAAGTGCAGAAATCTCAATGCCGTCTGGCTTGAGGCTGTCCTTGTCGGCCCAGAAACGCATGCCCTGAAGCTCTTCTAGAATTGCATGTCGGTCGAACTGGATAAAGACCAGCGAACCAGCGATGCCACGCTTGCCTCTAGCAAATGCGCGAGGGTCGGGGCTGCCCATTGTATAAATGGGGCCTTTTTCTCTGGTTGCGCTCCAAGAAATGCCCTGGAGCGTAGCAATAACACGGTTGCCGAAGACTGCGCGAATGTCACAGCCAGAAAAGCTGTTGTATGATCGTGTGAATTCGCTACTAAGATTTGCCATTGTCTACTCCTTAGAGGGTGAGGGCTACAGAGACTGAAATCTTACGTAGCTCATTGATCACTTTGAGAGCTAAGCTAAGTTTTGCAGTACCACGGGCCTTATCAAGATTTGTCTGGGTAAGCCCCATTGAGAAGGACTCAAGTGCCCCACCTGACTGAGACTGGAGTTCCGACAATGCTCTCTTAATCTGAGTCTCTAGACCAATCTTCTTTAGCGCATCCAGTGGATCGCCTAGGAAGGGCCGAGCGACTGTTCTTGAACGGTCAACTGCTTCTGCTACAAGTCGCATCGTCATGTTGCGAGTGTAATCAGAAACTGGTAGAGCAGCGGAAGGACCATCGACTACAGTAACCACGCCATCTTTCTCACTCATCACTACGAATCGAGCACCGGTTAATGAGTCCTGGTGGCGCTTAGCTAAGCTTCTTGGTAGTCTAATGTTAGAACCACCGATGCGCTTTGCTGTCGAACCGGACCAAGGAGCAAGACCGCAGAGCAGACCTGCATAGAGGGCAGCACCTGAAGCGATGTATCCAGCACCAGCTGAATCCCAAACATTGCTCATGATTGGCCAGGCTGCTACGATGCTAATGAACTTACCAAGATCAACTTCGTAACCATTAGAATCTAGTACGGACTCTGTGCCATCAAGTTCTTCATTGTCAGTTAGTAAGAAACCAGCTGAGAATTGATCGGCGACCACATCGTCAAGCGCCCGGCCGGAAACAAACTTCCAGCCTAAGAGGCCAGAGCCGTTAACAGATACTTCGCCATCTGAATCATAAGAAGGTGACTTACCGATCCAAGTTGACAAAGAAGCAGGGTTGAAGTGGTTTGATGGAGGACGAACCCCAATGCTACCAATAACTGACTTTTCATTTTCGCTAATATCTTTGCAGGTCTTAGCTAGTTTCCAAGCAAAGTTAACTTCATTGTAGCTGTATCCATCTGGGTCGATTTTGGCAGTGTACCACATGTGAAGTAGTTCGCCAGACACTTCCTTTTCACGATGGAAGAAGAGAAGGTCTGTTTCACGGACTACGACTGTGGGGTCCAACCCAGCTTCGACGAGGTCATTGACATCCAGTGAGAAACTAAGGTCTCGATCAAGATGCATGAGCAGGTTCGTGCCTTGTACCCCAACTTCGATTGTGAAGTCTGTAGCAGCTGCTGAGTCAGCAGCATCAACTGCAAGTCCAGTATTCGTATTTGTTAACGTCACTACAGCCAACAGATCTGAAGCAGTAACAAGTGCAGCACTTGCGGTGATGGCGTCGGCAGTCGCTGCCGCTAAAGTGACAGCAGTCGCGCCAGTGGCTCCAGCAACTTCGATTCCAGTTCCAGCACCTACAGGGTCTATGCCCTCTGCGTTAATGTTATACCAGACATAGTATAAACCATCGCCATCATCAAAAGTCCAGTATTTATTATTTAATGAACCGGCCACGTCTGCCACACATTCAACTGTTGAAACTTCTCCTGCTTCTTCCCAGTTCAAGATACGAGCAGAACGAACTAATTCATCTGCTGTGATTTCTGCACCAAAGTCATCATTCTTGGGTTCGGTTACTGTTAACCAGCAACCGCCGCGACCAGCAAGATCCAATTTAACTCTGGCCGCTGCCTGGTCGGAGTTATTAGTAAATAGAAGGTTTAACTGGTCCTTTTTCTTTGCAATTGTCGCGGTACTTGTCTGTCCAAACAGGGCACCTGGCAGAATGGTTTCGCCACCAGGAAGGTCCTGGCCATCAAGAGCAGGATCGTCAGCATAAGCATCCATGAGGACTAGATGATCAAAGTCTGTAGCTTCTAGGGCTAGACCTGCGTCACAAAGGGCCTCATAAAGGTTCATCTTGGCTGGTTCAACTTCCGCCTCCGCAGAATCGAATTCGGCACCTTCGTCGTTGACTAGCTTAGCTAGACCATTGAAGTCTGAGCCTGGAAGCATTCGGAGCTCTGTGCTGCCGCCAACACCAACTCGGTTAGTTACTACTCTGTCCATACGAATTGGGTTTAGAGTAGAAACAAAACGAATTTTATGGCCAGTACTACCGTTGGCAGTGAAAGCTGCATTAAGATCGGCACTTGCTGCGGTTAAGGTCACGGTTGGGCCAGCGGCACTAACGCTGGCGATTTCTACTTCCTGGACAACTGCATCTGCGCTATCAAGAAGTTGGGCTACATATGGATTAGTAGTTGAACTAAACTGAAGGATGTTTAGGTTGAGACCCGCAGCCGCAACAATGGTTATAACTGCTGGAGTTGCATCTGCAACTTCATTGAAGGTCTGTAGGGTTTCGTCAGTAGCGACAGCAACCTGGAGGCCAATGGAACCGGCTTTAAAATCGGCATCGTTGCCTGAAGCCATTGAGCCGCTTACATTTAAGTGGCCCTGATCTACACTTACTGTAGCACCAGTCTTGTGATAAACAAGATCACCAGTGGAAACTTCGTAAACCTTGAGCTCATCGTTGTCCTGGCCGTATAGAATTTCATATTTTTCTAGGGCGTCTGAACCAGCGACTACTGGTTCGATGGTCATGCCATCAGCGCCTAGGACATCTCCGACGTGGGAGAGGTGGCCTTTGGTTGCAAGAATACGGAAACCGAAAGCGTTATCGGCTCCACCTTGGAATGCTTCTGCAAGTCCTCGACCTAGTGAACCACTTACGCCGTACTTACTAACTGCGGCTGGCCCTGAGAAGACGCGAATCTCTTCTCCAGCAGGCCCCTTACCGGCAGTGCCTAGTACTACAGGGGTAGGTCCAAGGGCAGCTTGTTCTCTAGCAAGTCGACTTTCGACTTGCTCGACAACTATTCCTGGTACGTTTGGGTACTTATCTGCCATTAGTTGTGCTCCTTACTGCACCGAGCTTTGTACGACAAGGCTCCGTAACATATTTTCTCTAACTACTGTTACCTTTTCGGTACGCACGTAATATCTTAAAGGTCTACAAACTACTTTACGATTGTCTGGAGACAAGAATTCGTCAGATAGCCTACCTAAGTATTTAAACTGACTTATTCCACTGGCTCTAAAATACCAGTGCCACAAATCCATCATATCTTCGAACCAAAGAGCCCTGCTATCAGCAACATCATTGGTTCTCGCAAAAATCTTAAATTCTACTATGTTGTCAAACCACTGGCCATATGTGTAAATGGCCATTCCTGGGTTGTCGGGGTCTCTGATCCCTTCTCTGAACATCTTCATTCTTTGGCGACGACCAGAGTCATCTCCAACTGAACCTGTAGATTTTTGTTCAAACAAACCAGGCTTTCTTTCTACCAAACTATAAACTATTCTTTCTTCAGCGATGTTATCATCATTCTCTGGAGTAGCTGAGGAATAGATTAAATTCTTTTCTACTCCTTCTAGCCTTTGCTGAGTCGTAATAGCCTGTCCAACAATTTCATAGAACTGATTTATATCAATGGCTGGTCTTGGGGATCTTGATTTGGGGTTACCTGCTTCTACAATTGCATGATTTGCAAGTTCTTCTAAGTAATCATTGACCCAAATTTCAATTAGTTCAGTATCAGCCATCTCTACCTACCAATAACCATAGGGGTTATGCCTGTTTATGTGTTGGTTCAATCAGTGAAGCATGAAATTCTAAAGTATGAAAGGCGACCGCAATCATCACGGAACCTTTCAGCCATATGGATATTATGCTTATGTAGTATCTTAACTGGAGAAATTATTTCTCCTTCACTGTTGGTAAGTGGTTCTATAAGTTTATCATATCTTGAAATTGCTTCATGATGTTCAATATAGAAGAACGAAAGTTCAACTATATTTTTTCCCCAAGTAGTATATTTCTCAACTGCTTGGTATTCGAATCTTGAAGTCTTATAGCCTACAACTATTTCGTCATCAAAGAGGTAGCCTTCACCTTCACAGCTTTGGCAGGGATAATCCTTATCAACTTCGCCTGAATGATTAGAACTTTTACAAATACAGGTTTGTAGTTCACTGCTAGTTGTTGGGTAAATAACGCCTTCTTGTCTTCTCATTCTTCTTAGGATAAAGAAACAACCTTTAGCAACTTCATCTGAAGCTCCAAAGAAGAATTTGTTTAATTCACTACGAAGATCTATTTCTTTGGCACGAGGAGAAGTAGATGTTTTGAAAGACTTCATTTACCTACTCCAAACTCTTCGAACACGTCTTTGCATTACGCCATCTGAAGTTCTTGAGAATTGACCTCTGCTATTTGCTCCAGGGACGGAGGGGACATCGTAGGTGTCTTGAGGGGATAGACCACGGCCAAAGGTAGGGAAGTCAGGAGAATCTGAGCCCCTTGTTACTGTCAGCATGTCACGGCCATAGTTACCACCATCTTCAAGTATCTGAGTTAATTCCATTAACTCTTTGGTCACCATTCTAAAAAGCTCTTCTGCTGCTTTGTCTCTTCTTACTGAAAAGTCTCCTAGGCGTTTGGCCATAGAAGCATTTATAGAAGTGCCAGAGAGGAGGGTTATTATTGTCGCAGCGGTAGCCCATCTAGCTCTGTAATTAGCATAAGTAGTGGGATTTAAAGCCGAGTTCTCTGGTACATAGTTCATCAAACCAGCTTGTTCAGAGAAGTAATGGATGATTTGGTTAATGGTATCGTCAGGTACTTCAGATAGGAATTCACCGGCTAGGAGCCTAACACGCATTGCGCTTGAATATAATGGAGTAAATCTGGTGGTATAGTAGAATTCAATTGAGCCAGTTAAAGAGCTCCCGTCTGTGGCAAGAAGACCTTCGACGGATATATGAATAATACGATTAGCAACAGGCCGAGAAGGGGTTAATATTGCCCCCAGTGAAAGACTAATCGTCGCCATATTCGCTCCTAAAGAATCTACGATCTAGTGTTTTTGTTGGTTCGTCTGGATACCCAAAACAATAATTGAGTTTCTTTTTCTTGCCTAATCTATAAACTACTATAGGTATTATGTGGGTGATGCCTGAAGAAAAATCTTGTTCTATTCTTCTAATTACTTTATGGAGAGCAGTTAGTTCTGGGAATAAAGTGGTATAAAGAATACCATCATCAGTTTCTGCCGAAAGATGAAAGATATCTAGATCGATTAATGTGGCAGCCTGTAAGGGGAGTCTTGAAGAAACATAGTGGAAATCAGGATAGTTCTCACCGATTGTTACTGAAAAGATTTCTGATTCACCAAAGGTTAAATGCCACTCTAGCCTCATTCTTCATCATAACGAAGCACTAGGCTATAACTTGAAGTAAGTCCAATTCCTGCTGAAGGTAATACTTCCATCTGAACAACTAAGTAAAGACCGACATCTTCTGCTGCTTCAAAAGGTCCAGCACCTAAAGAGATTGGGTCATCTGAACTCGTTGCAAAGAGGTTTGTTTTGGGCGCCGTCATGGCTCCAGCCGAAGCATAGCCTCCCACCTTCGGTGTTGCGTATACCTCAGCGGTTTTAACCCAAACCGAGATGCCGTCATTAGGCGTATCGCCATTAACAAAAACTTCTAGATTTGAAATGCTTGTGGAGTCGCCTAAACTCTCTACGCAAACTCTCAACCATTTCTCATATGAACGAAATACTCCAGCATTTGGGGAAACAAGAGCATGGGCTGCTGTTTCAACTTCTTCTACATCTGGGCTGTCAATTGCTGTGAATTGTAATGGGCTGGCTTGTTTGGATGTGGGGACTTCAACTCCTGCTTCACCGTTGAATTCTTGGAAGTAAACTGTTGCTAATGCCATGATTGTTATCCTGTAAATTTTATTGTCAGAATATTATTACTAACTGTGACCGTGATTGGCAGATTCACTGACTGCTGTAAGGACTCATCCATTGGGAGATTTTCCATAATAGCTTTTATGGTTGCTTCAGTTAAAGAATCTGTGTCTATGTTCTTGTTAAAGGTAATAACCACGCCAGATAAAGATAACGGCAAATTTGAGTCTCTGTTTTCTGGGGTCATAGACACAACAGCAAAATCGGCGCTATCGACCGAAGCAACTCCGTCTATTCTTTTTAGGCCACCGACTTCACTTTCCTTAATATCAAAGGATTGTGGTTCTACTGAAACCTCAGTATATGTTTCGGGGCCAGTTACAAAAGAAAATTTGTAGATACTATCTAAAGGAATCCCTTCGGTTAATGCTACGGTCCAAGTATCAGCCTCAACGAAGTTACCACTTAAGAAATGGATTGATACCCCCTCAAGAAGAACTATGTTTCTATCTGTAACGGTATTAGCAGACCAGGAGCCAACTGAACCATATCTATATTTAAAGATGGCTGTTCCTAATGTCCCTGCTGTTACTATCTCAATATCGATTGAGTCATCTTCGTCGCCAGTGAATGGGCCAGAAAGAGTAAAAGAGCCAGTAGAGGTATTGTCTACTTCAGCTACTGGGGCATCAATGGTCTTACTGAGAACACCTGTGCCAACTAAAACGGAATAAGTCTTATTAGGTTCCAATGGCGAGTTTGGTGTAAAAACAAAAGTTATGTTATCTTCAGTTGTGAAAGTTCCCCCAACCACTCCGGTATAGGACTTAGAACTTAAATAATCTTCACCTGAATTAGTGAGGTTTTCTAGGCTAGGACCCTGAGCAAAAAGTTTAGAAGCGCTACTTGAAATTACAAGATTGCCTTGATCGATTATGGTTGAAGGGTCAATCTCTTCATCAAATTCAATCTCTATAGTTGCTCCAAGAGCTATGCCTTCGGCGCCATTAACGGGAGTGGTTGAGAGGATATCCATTTATTTCTTGTTGGCTTTCTTTAGAAGCTCTTTGATGCGCTTAGTGGCAACTTCGGAAGGAGTAGAGGTCGGTTCTGGCGTTTTGACAGTCTCAACGGCTGGAGTCTCTTCTGCAATTTCCTCTAGAGCTTCTTCTTCACCTAGAAATTGGTAGCAACCTGCTCCAATATCCATACTCCAATTGGCTAGATCATCTTCAAGGATCCCTAGTTCAGAAGCAACCACATTGGCAAACTTCTTAAAATTGACTTCGAGTTCACCAAGTTTCTCAAGAATTGCATGTTCAGTCTGCAAGAATGAACGGCGAGTCTGGGAATGATGCTTTAAAAGATGCAAGTACTGGTCATTCATACTAACAATTAATTTTAGTTCTTCATCTGGAATCTTTAGTTCTTTGGACATGTTGTTCCTCTCAGATTGTTGTTTTACTCTTCTCTCCAGAAATAACCCTCTTCTGTATTAAGGGTCCAGCCATCTGACAAACTAACATTTGTTTTGGCTTCTAGAGATTTAACTAGAGATAAAATTTTATTACTAAGTTGCTGCATTTGTCCAGCAAGAACTTTTTGTCTTTCCTGAAGTTCAAGTAATATGTCAACATATGAAAGGGCTAAATGCTCTTTTTGTTCTATAAGATTAAGAAGAAGCTCTTTGTCTTGGCCTTCTAACGACCGAATTACTTTCATACTTTTGCCTGTTCTGGTTTTGTTTTTTGTTGGCTAAGTGGGATGCCTTCAATGGCAGGACCCCTAGCCACTACCTTCCCGGTTGCTTCAAGGGGCTTTAAATCCAGTTCAATATCTTCAGTTATGCCATTTACAATCCGCCGCATCAACACTCGTCCATCATTAATAACAATCAATTCTGTAGCAGCACTGATTGCTGCTGTTACTGTTACTAGTTCATCCCCAATATTTATCTTTGGCATAGAAAACCCCTAAATTACTGGGTTGTTAACCCGTATTGCAATGCCAATCCAGTAAGGATTGTACGGATTGTTGTCGCGTCATGAGCTGCTGAGTAGGCGATGAAACGAGCAATCATTCCGTCAAAATAAGTGCCTGTAACATCACCCACTCGTCCTATAGAAAAATTCTGAGCGATGCCTGTTGACAATGTTGTATTTGATGATGTTTTTGTATAAGCGGGCGCTTTGCCATTAATGTAGATATGTGAGTGATCTTCGCCGTTAGTGTGCTGGATCGCAATAGCAAACCATTTACGTTGTTCGATTTCAGTATTGGAAGTATCTGTCCGACTTTGCACCGAGTCATCGCCAAATACTGTAAATGCCTTGCCACTGGAAACATTTAGATTTAACCATCCCCAAGATTTAGCAGATGTGCCAAGAGAGTCGATGCTCCCCAAAACGTACTGGGAGCTAGTTGAACGAGTCCACATAATGGCATATTCAGTATAATCAGCAGGGCGGCCCATCCCTGTCCCAAAAGTCATAAAATCTGCTCCGCCTGCTACGAATTCAGCTACGGAATATCCATTAAGAGTGTTTGAACGGAATTGTGGGCGGTTTGCGGCTGTTGTCTGCGTTGCGTTATGAGCACCAGCAGATTGGTCAGTTACAAGATCGATATTATCGCCATCTACACATGGGATGCTACTGATTGATGCGCCAAGATGTGGGTCCCAGTCAGTAAGGATCCCAGTACTTGACGGCACATACGCGATTCCAAGCCCAAGTGCAGTCCGAAATGCTGACGAGTCTGTAACGCCAGTTCCGTCACCCGTAACGGTTCCATCCCCAGTCCCGGCGCCGATAGCGGCCCTGAAGGCAACTGCATCAGTGACACCTGTTCCATCGCCAGAAACGCCAGCTCCAGCCGTGAACTCCCCCCAAGTCGAACCATCATATTTTTTGAATACGTTGGCAGTCCTGTCCCAGAGGAAAGCGCCTTCGCCTTGGGCTGAAACGTCATAAGCAACAACAAATGCAGCACTAACATATTCAACAACATCGTTGTTACCAACTCCAGTTATAGAACCGAAGTTAGCGTGTAGAGCTGCGACATTTGTGAGGATATACCTATCACCTGCTGTTGGGGTGGCACCTGGGTCCAGCGTTGCATCGGTTTGCACATCGAGTACATCTTCTTGGAAATCATTAACTTTGGCAGTTTGTATTTTGGCGCCATCCCATTTAAGGATCCCGCTAGTTGTTGCAGATAAGGACAATGAACCAATTTGGATTACGCCTGTACTTGACAGTTTAACATCAACACCAGCTGCACCAGAAAGATCTAAGCCAGTTATGTTGTCTAATTTTACTGGCGCAGCTCCGCCGTCATCTATAACAAAGCCATAACCAGTATCTACGCCAAGGTCTTTGGTCACCCCTATCTGTCGGTAACCACCAGCCGGATCATAGTATATAGCTTTAGTGTGTGCCATTGCAGACTCCCTAGAATTATTCACTTATTAACAATAACACACTTAGATAAAAGAAAAGCCCCAGAGAGATCCTCTGGGGCTTTAAGGGGAAGGATTAATTAGGTAGGATTAGATTATGCTGCCTGGTAAGCCTGTGGCTGACCAATTCGTAGGATTAGAGCGTCAACTGCGGTCGCAACGCCAACTGGGGTGAAGAAATCGCCAGCTGTTAGCCAGTTGGCTAAGGTCATGCCAGCACTAACTAGACGGCCAGTGTGGAGAGCATATACCTGGGCGCCAACAGTTAGAGAACCTTCAACTGCATCGATGCCGGTAGCTGTGAACACTGTGTCATCAGCGATAACGGTTGGGTCAAGACCCGTGAGAACACTGCCGTCTACAGTGTAGAAGGCCCCAGCGGCATCAGCATTGATCGCAGCAGCAGCTAGACCCTGGATCTGAGCAGATGCTAGGGCAGTGTCGACTGAAGGCCACATCTTGCTGTCAGCACCCTTGAAGTAAACTGGGGCACCTTTTAGTAAGTTGGCGCCAGCAGTGAAGGAACCTGTTAGCATGGAGGCCGCAACGCCGCCAGCTTTGATCCGAAGGTTCTCTGAACCGTCGTCCTCAAGCCCGTCACCAGCAAAATCACTTACGTCAACCCCAAAGACACCAGCTGAGGCGAGGATACCGTCACCAGCCATTGCAGTTGCCAGATCAGCAATGCTTTCTAGTTTGGTGAGAGTGCCACCATCAGAAGCGTCTAGGAAAGCGATCGAGTCAGTTGCAACGTCTACAACAGCTGCATCTAAGTTGGTGAGGTGCAGTGAGATAGAGCTGCCTGTAAGGGCGATACCAATGCCAGCAGAGTAAGCACCAGCAGAAGAGAAAAGTACAAAGTTGCAGTCAGTAGTATCAAGGACGAAGTTGCTTGCTACGCTGTTGGTATAGCCCCTGCCACCGCGAGCAGTCCCCTCTTCGATGAAGGTGAATGCCATGATAGATTCAGCAGAAGTGCTCATATCAGCAGCACGAGTCAGGGCTGCATAACCAGCGCCGGAAGTACCAGTGCCGTCAGCGCCTACAACGTAAATGCCTTCTTCTGAGCTATCAGTCTGGGCAAGTAGAAGTACTCTATCGCCTTCTGCGATAGTAACTGCGTCCATCGCATCGGTTAGGAGGTAGTCTGTAAGGCTTACGTTGATAGCTGAAGAAGTTAGAACGCTACCCTTTACGTCAAGCCCTTCAATGGCTGCGCTTACGTATGCCTGAGTGGCTAATGCAGCAGTACCCCACTTTAGTGTACCACCATCGTTGGTGATTGAAGTCCCGCTCAGAGCGACAGAGCCAGCGGTTACTGCACCTGAAGTAGTGAATGCGCTGAATGAAGCTAAGCCATCACTGTCGATAGAGCCGACTTCAGCAGCAGCAGAGTCCTTAAAAAGGATTTTCTTTGCGCCAATTGCATCACCCAACTTAACGATGACGTCTTGTGCGGCGATGGCGTCGATGTTTAGATCGGTTGCTGCGGGTGCAGTTAGAATTGGAGATGCGATGGATGTACTAAAAGCACCAGTTGTAGCACCTGAAAGGGCACCGCCGAGACCGAGGGTTGTCGCTTGTAGGGCAGTGACTAAATCAAAGCCGCCAGAAGCATTAAACCTAATTGCATTAGATGCCATTTGTTTCCTCCCAATTAGCGAAGTTTACAATCAAACAACATGTCCGACTGTTCACTTGTTAAATAACAGGAGAAAAGAAATGTGAGGAGGATTTAATTATTGACTTTGAAATGAAAATGGTGCGCCAATCATAAGTACTAGAATTTCTTCAGATTTCGCACGGCCTACTTGTTGTAGGAATGGAGGCATGGTTTCGATTTCGGAAGGAGTGAATATCTTTCCTGGTTCAGTGTCGCTAACGTAATAAAGGGCACCAGGAATTAATGGGTCTCTACCTACAAAAGTATATTCATTTGCATAACGAATAGTTGCAGTTGTATCGGTTGGTTTAGTAACAACTATTGCAATTGCTGGAAGCGTGGCTCTTGAGGTCGAATTTGCCCTGTCTATTTCTTCTGGGCCAGAGATAAAAATAAAATCTCCAACCTCAACATCGGTAGTTGCATTCCAAGCAGAATCCGCAGCAGAGCCATCTCCACCAGCAACGTTTATTATTATGGAACTGCTTAGAGGCTGATAAGTGTCACCTCTAATTAGAGAGTATGGTCTGCGGGCCATTTATGCGTCTCGATCTAGATCGTCAAGGTCTAAGATTTCTTCTTTAATTGAATTATAAAATTTCATTTCAGGCTTAGAATCTAGCACTCTGTCAATAGAGTTTCTAAGAATCTTCAGAACGGCAGGACGAGATCTATTGGTTTCTTCTTTGGCCAATAAGGTCTCAAGCATTTTGAGATCGCCGCTAAGTACCATCTTTGATAAATAGTATCTTTGCATTTCGCGGATGGGGGTACTTAGAACCATGTCCTCAGAAGTAGTGCCGATTTGTGGAACAAAGTCTCGGCTTATCTCGGTGACAGTGCCTGACAGTTTGGCTGAATCCAAAATGGTAAGTTGTTCTGTAGAAAATCCTTCTAAGATTTCTGAAGTAAGTTCAGCATAAGGATTTGATCTAGATAAGATGATATCTGTATCTGGTAAGGCCCAGAAAGTTCTCGGTGGGTTTAGATAAATAAACATAGTAGCTCCTCAGCTAGTTAACAGTACTCTTAAGTATATTAAATAACTGAGAATTTATCTACTAAATTATCTTTGGATTACACTACGGTCAGAGCGGTGAAGGGAGTACTAGCTAAATGGCGCTTTACATTCTGGACTGCCAGTTCGCATTGGCCCTTAGCTGCGTTCTTGGCACCATGGACTCTTGGCAGGTCTAGAGAAGCAGTGATGACCTGGTCGGCAACGTCAATATTTGTGATGGTTGCTTCTATGACAAATCTAGAATTTCCTGGGGTCGGGCCAGGACCATTGTGGTTCTTGGCTGGTTGAACATAAACAAAAACTTTTATGTCTGTATCTTCTTCCCCGAAGTTGGTTCCTGTTATGGTTAACACTGTGGTCCCTGATAATGAAATTTCACTGTCAGGGGTTTGGTCGGTTTCTACATCTGACACAGTTGGGGCATTCGACAAAGACCAAACTGTTGAACTGACCTTTAGGTTCGCAGCATCATATGTAGTGGTTCTTGTTAGAACCACGTCGCTATCTTCGTCTGCTGAATCCCAAAGAAATGTTGCAGTTTCTGTTTCAGTTCTAACTACGACTTCGTTGCTAAAGACCCACGCTGGCTCAAGCATAAGTTCATGCATCCGACCATACATTTGGATAAACTGTACAAATTCCATTAAGAATTCTCCTCTTCAACTTCCAAAAAAAAATGGAGGCAGCGGTCAGCCACCTCCATTGATGGAGCCACATCTTAAGTGGCCATTAAGGCTAATGATGATTATCTAGTTTATGGCCAAGCTATTACTGTGATAACGTCCCCAGCAATTGCGTTTGGAGTTGCCGCTCCGCCACTAGTATATAGGACATCGCCTTCATCAATTTCGAAAGTATCAGCCGAAAGCGCTTCTGCGCCAGCAGGAGTTCTGATAAATCCTGTAGCACTTAGAACCTGGACCATGAATCTAGTTACAACAAATGGGAATGAGAATCTTGCACCGCTAGCGATCATCGGGGCTGTTACAGCCTTTGACTGGGCAGCACAGGGCTGAGCACTTGCGGCTTTCCCGCCAAGGGTATTTAGATTAACATTGCCAACGTCCCAGATCGACGCAGGCGGAGTAAGGGCTTCTGCCAAAACAATATTTGGGTTGGCGCCTACGGCTTGGCCGCCAACTACGGTTGCACTTCTAACTCTGATCCCAGTAGCAACTTCATCTGCTACTACGGATTCTGTACCATTAGCTAGTGCAGGAGTAATGCCATCCTGCAAGAAAATGGTTGGATGTTCGTTGTCAACGTCATCTGCGTTAATAGCAGCAATAAGATTATCAAGTTCGGTTGCGGCTACTCCTGTGGTTGCCACTGCGATATTGGTGTCTAGGGCCACCACACCTGCTGGAGCTACGAATTCGTAGACATCAGCGCCAATGGTTACTGTATTTTCAGCATTGACTGCATCACCAAAAATTAGAACCGCTGTTGCTACTGCTCCTGGTTCAATTTCTGCCAGTGTAGCCGTATTGGTCGCTACATCGGCGTGGTCCGAACCATCACCGGCTACGTGAACCGAATTGGTTGCTACGTCGGCATGGTCTGAGCCGTCACCAGTTGTGTGAATCGTGTTAACTGCGATATTGGCTAATACAACGTCCTCGTTCGGGACTGAGATTGTTCGGTTACCAGTTAGAGAAGCAGCACACTGGAAGGTCGCCGTATTTACCCCGTTGTTAGTTGCTTCTTTAAGGATAACTTTGCCACCAACGGCAGCAGTTTCTGCTACAAGGGCATCAACTACAAGCTCTGCTGTATCAACAGCAGCCTGGGCGGCATCAGCGGCATCAGCAATCCCCTTAGGAGAGAGATCTCTTTGTGACATATTGTTCTCCTTAAAATTAGGGTGAGGGGTCGAGGCCCCTCACCCACTTAGGGTTATACTACTGCGACTGCGCGGTTGATTGTGCCTATGCTGCCATTGACGCCAATGGTTGCGTGAGCAGGTAGAACGATCTTGTTAGATGTAACAACAACGTTCTTTGCGCATACGATGCCAAGACCACGATCACGATCACGGAAGGTGTAAGCCTCCTTGAGCTTGATCTTGAGAACATCGGTTTCTGGGTCTTTCCATTCGCTGGTCTGGACAGGGTAATCTTCAATGTAGAAACCAAGCTGAGCAAGGTCACACATGATGACTGTGGTTCTGTTGTTGACTGTATCGAAAGGAACGAATGGGCTTACGATTACTCTGAAGTTGATGCCTAGGTAAGATGGAAGCGTCGGAGCCACGTCGAGCTGTGGGCTCCACCCACCAACTGCTGTGACATCTGCTGGATCTGCGGCATGAGCTGAGTGGACTCTCTGTGCAGCGCCAGTTACACCTTCACCGCCACGGTAGGAAGCAAAGTCGTTACGGGCTGGGCTACCGGACCAAGGCTGATTGAAATATGGTTGCCCATTCATCTGAGCAAACATCCGCATCTGAGCATCACCAAGGAACATTAAGTAGGTGAGTGGATGTACGATAAGAGCATTGGGGATAAATCCGTTGTGCTGTACCTGCATGTACATCTCGATGATATCATCTACAGTTAGTGAACCGTTAAGAGCCCCATCAAGGTCGCGACCAGTGGTGCAACCAAAAATTGAGTCTGCTGGGGTGGCGTTGTCATGAGTAACGCTTGCAGCGTTATAAATCATGTTGAAGCCTTCTTCCTCTTTGAACCGAGCAAGAGCCTTAGCAGCCTGGCTGGTGTACATGGTGATCACGTCGAACTGGGAGTATCGTAAGATCTCTTCTGAGAACTTGAGAGCGAGACCTGTCCTCCCGATCCGACCGATTTCTGCCCCTGGGCCGTAATCAATCCGGAACTCTGGGAAGGTTTCTAACTCACCAACCCTGAAGTCACCATCAATTGCACCCATTACAGGAAGGTCAATGAATGTGCCTGGGCTGTAAGGGAGTTTAGTTAGCAAAGAGGTCACAATTAAGTAAGGCTCAATGGCTTCCTGCATTGCGTTGTTGATAACTTTGGGGATGAAGAGAGGTGACTCCCACATAGTGAGAACGTCCTTCATTGAGAGGACTGACCCATCAGGGCGTTTGCCGTTGTGGTGCCAAGCATACTCAAAGTCCTTGAAGCCACGGCCATCTTTCTTAGACTCTTCGTCTACTTCCCGAAAGACATCCTTAAATTCGTGGTACTTGAGACCTTTTAAATCTTTAGTCTTCATTGTACTTCTTTCTCCTTAGCGCATGAATAGTGAAACTGTGATGTCGCCTAGTGCCACGCCACTTCCACCAGCAGTATACATGTAACCTGGGTAACCAGCAGTTGCTGAACCAGCAGTTGCGTCAATCGCATTAAAGCCTGGTACAGAAGAATCCCAACGGGTCTGGACCTTATCAAGATATGAACTTGGGAAGCGAGTATTCTTACGAATTACCTGGCCTACAGTCCGCTTGTGGAACTTCTCGATTGCAGCATTGATACGAGCTGTGATGGTTGCATCTGCATCTGAATCGTAATCAGAGGTAGTAAGTGCGGCAACGTGAGGCACGATGTCTGAGTTGCAGTTAAAGGTAACTCTATCGCCAAGAGCGAAAGAGGCCATTGAGGCTGCAATTGCTACTGCCTGACCTTCTACTAGGATCGCAGCTCTGTTGGCGACTACTGGGTAAACTAAACAGTAGTTGGTACGGACAGTAACGTTCCCCTGAAGTTCCCAACCTAGATGACGTAGCTGAGAAGCATCGTAAGGTAGACGGGCTTCTTTATTGGAAGTTACGTCAGCATGTAGTGGGTTGCCTGAACGGCTCATTGCGTCTGAAGCAGTGCGAAGGTAACTGTAAGGTGCAACGCCTAGGTGATCGCCAACGGTGACTGCCTGGGTGAACACACTGCCGATGCCAACTACGACTGCCGTTGAGGAAGCCGCTACAGCTTCATTGTAACTAATCAAGAAAGCAGCATCGTCCTTAAGCATTGAATAAGCGACTGGCTCACCAAGAGCAGCAGCTACGCCACGAGAGTTGATAACGCCATTGGCAACGTCAGTTGCATCGTAGCGTACAAGTGTGGTGAGGTTTGCGTCGGTACAATCTAGAGTGCCGCCACCTACTGCGACTGCCTCAAGGGCAGCCTTAAGAACCTCGATATCAAGTGCAAGACCGGCAGGAACTAAAAAGCCCATACTGTCAAGCGCAACTACTTTTCCGGAAAGAACGACATAGAATTCATCATGCCGTTCATTTTCTAGCTGCAATGGTAGGTAAGGAGCCGGCCAAGTGAGTAAACGTGGGTATTCTGTTGGACAGAATTCAACATTTGGGACCGGAACTCCAAGATCCTTTGCATATCTCTTTGCAGGTAGGTTGTTGGCCATTTCCTAAACTCCTATTGATTAAGGGACAAGGTTAACTGGAATCAGTCCCTGACGCTTTTGTTCATTCAAATAATTCTCAGCATGGGCGGCACCACGAGGACCACTATAGAATTTTTCCCAATATGTCGAAAGGATATCGTGATACTGTTCATTGAGTTTTTTCTGATCAGCAGAGCTTGCTGAGTCAGCGAAATCGCCAACCGTTACCTGCTCACCTGATGCTTCTCTTGCTAACCCATCCTCTTCAAAATCGGAAAGATCAGCGAGACTGTCTTTTAGAGATTCTAAAGTCTTAGATTTGTATTTCTTTAGGGTCTCTTCTTTATCTTTAATCCTCATACCACGAGCAATCTGATTGTCTAGTAGCTGAGAAGCTAGTAAATCTTTATAGGACTTAACGAGTTCAGTCTGGGAATCAGCATAGCGCCGAACTTCAGTTTCGAGACTCTGGATACGTTGCTGCCAAATGGCCTTAGAGGTCTTTAGATCGTCTACTTCAGCGTTTAGTTTGACAAGAGCATCGGTTGTGATCTTTGCAAGACCTAATTCGGTAAGTTGAGTATCAAGGTCTTTTGGTTCTGCTGAAGCAAAAGTCTCTGCATCCTGTTCGGTAGCAGCAACAACGGGTTCTTCTGCCGCGGCTGCATCTGTTTCTGGAGAAACCTCAAAAGCTGACATCTTGGATTCAAGGATTTCTAGAAGAGCAGACTTGCTTTCTGAATCCTTGACTTCACCTAAAAGGGCTTTGATCGCATTAGCATGACAAAGGTCCTTTACTGGGAAGGTTCGGTTAGGACCAATAAAGGCAGAATCTTCTAGATCTTTTAGAAGATCACCAGTTAACTGAGCTGCGTCCTGGCCTAGATGCTTGATGATCTCGGCGTAGTTGCTCTCAGTATCCTTTGTTAATTCTGAAAGTTCAAACATGGTGCTTCCTTGCGGGCCTACAGCTCCGCCTTGTTCATTATCTCCAATTACTTTACTCTTACTTGTTTGTGTGGGATTTATAACTTGCAGATAATCAGAGAAATTTTCTGGTAATTTCGATACGGCAGAGCCCTTTGCGTTAAAGCAGGCCTTTCCTGTATCTAAAATAACGTCTGAGATTATTTCATGTGGTATAGAGTAATTCGTTTTTGAAACTGCATCTGAGAAAGATAAATCTTCTCCAGTTTCTAAAACAAAGGCCGGGGCTGCTGGCACATTCACAAATGAAGCTTCTTTGTACATAAAGCCATAAGGAATAGCAACAGCTACTCGGCCATCAACCATCTGACCACGAGAATGGTCACAATCGTCAGTACGCCAATCAGTTAGTTCACCTTCCAAAACACAAGTAGAGCAATAAGCTCCCTTGGGTTTGAAATCAGTTGAAACAGTTGAGTATCTACCATCAAGTATTTTCTCAATTGCTTCTGCATCAGTAATATCCCAAATGCCTAAGAGGTGACCAGCACCCATATAGGAAGGATTTTCGGATGCATCTAAGAAAGCAGCTACGGTATCTAGTCTGCGTCTTAAATTCGAGTTTTTATCTTTGAAAACAGAAGCTACAGAAATAAGCCTGTCACTAAAACCCATTGCTTCGTTGAAGGTATCAATATATCGAATATCGATCACTCGGCCAATGGCGTCTTTCTCTGTTTCATGATGTCTAAGTACTGGCTTATTAAAAGGTTTTAAGAATGTGTTGGCGCCGGTATACATCTGATCAGGGAGATAGATGGAATGGTTGAGGGTTTCACGACCTGCAAAGGTCATCTTGACTTTTGCTCTTAGCCGAGGTTTGCCATCCTTTGCAGAGTCTTTGAAAGAAATCTTTGAACCCGAAGAGTCAACAAAACTTATAGGTTTCGCAATTGTTGTTGCGAAATCATTAAACTCCATTGGTCTCTTCCAAGCTGATGTTTCAGACATTGGCGTCTCTCCGGATTGGCACTATATCACAACGGCAATTTGCTCTACTAAAAGGTAGTAGATCTAAATCAGGATTCTTAACTCCAATAACCGTGTTATGCCAGATATTATAGTGTTCTCCATCTGGTTCACAGGCTATACTCACTTCATTTATACCATTTGCGTCAAGGGCAGCCATTTTTCCAAGTATATATGCTTGGTGTTTTCTAGAACGTTCTATGAACCGCATTCTAAACTGCAAAGTATCAATTGAAAGGTTATCTCTCTTGCCAATCGCTAGTTCGGCACTTGTCTTGACTAAAGTTTCTCTGATTAGCCGTTCTACATCTTGTTCAAGATCCCTAAACATGGCTCTGTTAATTGCTGAGAGACGAATCAATAAATTGTTATCTATTCTTAGTCCTCTGGCGCCATGAAAGACTTCTTGTTCTAGTTTAGGAGCTAATTTGATGAGTATTTGGTCTTTGGTTGAAAGAAAGAGTTGTCGAACAAAGTTTAGATCTACTTGCTTCTTGTTCAAATTGTGTAGGTCATCGGTCAAATCGCTATAAAGGTCATTCCCCAGATCATCTCTAAATGTAAAACTTGGTTCTAAAGAAGACTTGCTTGCTGAAGGGCCTGAAGCAGTACCGAATTGGTTAGTTGGTTGCTGGCGGTTTTGAGCCTGCGCTTTAGCTGCTTGTTCAATTTCTGGGATCTTGACTCGTTCTTGGAACATGTCGGATTCTTGGTCAGGAGCTAAAACATCAAACCCAGCAAGCATTCTTGCTTCGGTATGACTTATCAAATTGTTTTGGTAAAGTAGAGCAAAGTGGTTTTGTTTTTTGACCTGAGCTTCAAGATCAATTTCCTTGAACTGAAGCTCAACCATATTTTCTTCTGAGAGAACATCAAAAGTAAATGTACTTTCTAATAAAAGTTCTCTGATGATATGGAAATTTAAATCATTAGACAAACATAGCTGGTAAAATTTAACTATACCAATAGCTAGATTTGATAAAACTGTGGCTGTGTTGCCATGTATGCCTATTCGTCCATTCCTTCTGGTGATGAAGAGGTGATTGGGAACACGGTAACAGTAAACTTTCCCACTATAATTAGTAATTTCTACTTGATCTTGTTTTACCATAGAAGTTTCAGATTCTGAAATACTTACCCTTGGTACCCCGGATCTTATAATATGAGCCTTATACCCTAATTTTATAGCAATTTCTTGCATTTGGTCTAAAAGCATCTCTGATGTAGAACTATATGCTCGGTTTGTCCTACCTTCTCTAATATCCGTTGTCCCATCTCCCAGCATTGCTGCTTCAAATGCCACTCTTAAATATTCTTTAGAGTAACTAAGAATCTCACTTGGGAAATGTTTGAGATATGAATAATCTCCACAAACTTCTTCTAAATATAAGTATAGTGACTTACAATTTATTCTAAATCTTACCATTCCATCTGAGTCATGATTTTCACAGAATTTGAAAGGCAAACGTCTTAAACATGCTCTTATTTTTTCAGTTTTTGCTGGATTAATAGTTTCAGACTGGCTAAGTTCGACTCTCCAAGCGCCTTTAACTAGATGACCTTCACTTACGTAATATCCTAAGAACTCTAGCCAGTCATAAATGTTAATCCTATCAAATCTTATACTATTTTCAAATTTTATATTGCTTTTACATGGGACAAATGGTAGCAGAAAGTTTTCTGGTTCTATCCCCTCCCAATTAATTCCACCAGTCCTAAAACTGAATCTATGTCCAGTAAGCGATTTTGCTTGTATCTTTTCCCATCTCGGATTTTGAAATTGATTCATTAATGCCCACATGTCATGTTCAGGAGTTACCAATACGTCTACGTTTTTGTTCTTAAAATGGTGCATTGGCCCTTCATAATCATATAGATAAATGCCACCTTCCGGTTTATGATACTCTAAACCATTAGTCTTAGGATTAAAAGTTGCTATTTTTTCTTCCTCCTCTATCTCCCAATAATATTTCCAACCATTTTCTGTTAATGTTTGAGTGTCCTCTGAATAGCAGGCCCTGTTCGCAGTGTTCCCATCGCCGAAGTCTATCTCAGATAAAGAAGTTCCAGTGATTACTCTTTTCTTGAAGTATTCTAAAAATGGTTCTGCTCTTAAGGCTCTACTTTCTGCACCAATACCTGTAATCTCATGTCTGAATGAGGTAACAAGCATTGAGTCAGTAGGGGCATTTCTTAATTTGTTCTCAACTGATTCAATTTCAGTTAAGCCATTCTCTGTTCTGCGAACGTCTGGATAATCTTTAGTTCCAATCTTGTATTGGTAGAGAGGATATATGTGTTGGTAGACTAAGTTCTCAACATGTTCTTCGATACGACGTAAAGCAGCAACGTCATCTGCCATTGGGGTGATAGGTGGAGCTGCTGTTATGAAGTGGGGTTTCTTGAAGATATGTAAGTGAATTACGTCATCAGCTGGGAAAATTTTGAATCTTCCATCAGGCATTACATGCTTATAAGCTGAGACTTTGTAATCTTTACCTATTCTTGTTTTAATGGTGTTTGGGCTAGCGACGAAATAACCGGCAACTGGTTTAATAATCTTTCCATTAACACTTCTAACTTTGCCACCAGAAGCTTCTGGGTCTCTAACTTTTAGGATATAACAGTTGTGCCATCTTAAAAGAGTAGATATGATTTCTGAGAAAAGGCCAAACATAGTCTGGCCTTGTGCTATCTCTAGTTGGGAGAAACGTTTCTTGATATATTCAGTTGTTTGTTTGTTTTTGCCGACTAAGGCCCAGCCTTCTTTGACTGCTAAAGCTAATTTCTTTAGATTACCCTGATATATGTAGGATTCAATATCCTCTATAGTGCCAGGATCAATCATATTATATTCTGGTTCGTGGAAGTCGGCAGTATCTGATCGTCTAGAAGAAACGTTAGGTTCGAAATAAGTTAGGGTTGGTCTTTTTACTGCTGGAGAGCTAAGTCTAACGAGAGAAATATGGCTAGCAGGATTATCTGAAGGTTTAGCTACATCGGCAAGACTAGCAATCCAGTCACCAGGAGTTCTTTTACTGGTTGTGAAATCAATGATTGTTGATTCAGACATTTAGCTTAACTCCTCTACATAACGTCTAATAAGGTCTTCTTCTGAAGGATTTACTTTACTTAAACAATCGTTAAGTGAGAAGGGAGTAGTTCTTACATTTGTTTGGTTAGAACTGGACAAAGAGGAAGTGTTTGTTTGGCGCGGTGCTACTTGGCCACCTGAAGAAATTGGAACCCTATTGGCTCTTCCATCTTCTAAAATACTTACTCTATCACCTTCTACGGTAGTATTAATATCATTAACAACTTTTCTGATATTGTCTTCAGAACAAAGTTCATCTAGATTCCCAAGACTAACAATGACCTGTATTATGTTGCGAAGGGTAGCTGCATTCCTTAATTGGTCATACCAGCTGATGTTTTGATTAGTAAAGAGCCACTCGCCGCCAAGAATGTCTATTACTGCATCTTCTAGTAGAGAAACCTGTAACTGAGTCCAATCAAGAACATCCTGAACCATTGCTTTTAGATATGTTGGGATATCGTCAGTGAGGTCATGGACCATATCTTTAGTGCCTTGACGCAAGAATTCTCTAGTTCCTTTGGTAAGGTCTACAGTATTTTGCATGAAGTTGTCTGTCTTTTCGCCGGTTAGTTCCTTTCTGAAGTGGATAGAGTCTGGTCCTAACGAGTTTGAGATGTTTAAATCTCGAATTGATTCAGCAGAAGTCTGAATTGCATTAAGGACGCATTCTACTTGATCAACTAAATACTGAATATAGAAGTTTAAGAAGTCCTCTAAACCACTGATGTAGGGCCTTAATAAAGAACCTAAGATGTCTTTAAAGGCAGATCCTAGATTGAACTTAATGGAATCTATAGTCTTGGTAATAAAAGCGGTGATTATGGCGATAAGGACCATGAGGTCTTGAGGACAGAGATTCCTGAATGATCTTAATAGGTTGCATAGCTGGTCAAGCATAGGATTTCCTTTGAAGAAATCATCTATGTTAGTTAACCATTGGAATCTAGCCATCAGGTCAAAAGTGAGTAGTTTTTTGAGCCTTTCCCAGTCAATATCAGGCCAATCCCAAATCCCCTTACAAGGGATACAATCTTCTAGATCTTTAAAGATCCTATCAGTATTGTTGTCTTTTGGGTCGGAGACTGCTGGTGAAAGAACCGAACCTATTCTGCCTGCTTCTTCAGTTAACGAATTCTCTCTACTGCCAATCGAGCCCTGATCTTTGGGAGACATAACCCGAGACTGGGCGCCAGAAGCCCTGAGGGCTCTTTTGCGGGAAGTTTCACTTACGCTAATGGTTCTCATTAGGTCTCGGCTTACAAGAGCCTCCGAGGCGGCCACAGGAGCCTTGGAGCCAGTTTCAATCTCGCCATAAAGGAACCCTTCATAAGCTTCTATGACTGCCTGAAGGTCTCTCTTTAGGGATAGGGCAACGACCTCATTCATAGTATGTCAACTGGATTTAATGGTGGGATGGCTATTGGTTTTCCGTCAATTGGTTGTCTGGAGGGCAAAAGGGCAACCCCTTCACCCGTTGGTTGGGGTGTACCGCCAGGGATCACCAGACTCATACCTACCGCTCCACTTGGGACGATAGTTGGGGGGATAATGGGGGGTGCAGGAACGATCCCAGGAGAAGTTGGAGAAGCAGGGGTAACCGCAATCAGCAAATGGGTATGACCAGTAATGGCAGATAAAATAGCCTGCAAGGTAGCTGCAACCTGTTGGAATGCAGCTATGATATCTGCTTTATGTATGAAGTCAATCATCATCAAAGGATAGATGCGATTATATAGCTGGAAAAGCTGCTCTTCAGCAACAGAAGCAGGACTTCTATTTAAAAGTTCACTTACATTACTAGACAATGCCACTGGCTGACTCCGCTAATTCAATAGAAACATCTTTATCTAGTTCTAGGGCTTTTAAGTACATATCGTAAGTAATCTGTGTGTTGGCGCCTTGAAATACCCGGTTAGTAGCTTCAGCTAACTCTCTTTCTACATTGGGGTCATAAACTAGAATTAAATTCTTTGAACGGCCCTTGATGGTATCTAAGTGTTTTCTGGCGGCATCAATAACTTCGCCATAGCCTTCAGCTATTTCACCAAGTTCTAATGGTTCAAATATGTTCTCAATTTGCTCTTTAAAACTAGTAGTTGCTACGAAGCCTGCTTTCTTTTCTTTTGTGTTGGCAGAAGTGGGCTTTTCAAATAAGACTTCTTTCTCGTGATTATCAAAACCTTTGACCCGAGAGCGGCTACGAATATCTACTTCTACTCCAAAGGTTGTACTAGGCAACTAAATTCTCCGTATAATCCAACTTTAGATAGAACTGTAGAGAGCCAATTGGGGTTCCCTTGGTCGCCGATACTCTAAGCCAGAATGGATAGTAGTTTAGGTCTGAACCAGCAGCAGAACCAATTTCAGGGAACTTAGTATCGATTTGGCCCACGACTGGAGATTCGATAGAAGCTGCCGAGTTGATAGGGGCTGCATCCCATCTTGTTTCAGAAGGCTGTGCGTCGCCTGAAATAAGCTTTATAGAAATGGTTCCATCAACAACATCAGAACCGTTAGTAGCAATAGGCTTAAGCACAATATCAGTGTAGTATTTATCATCATCTTCTATAGAATTCTTTAAATAGAGTTTAGTTGTCGCAGCAGTCCCGCCGGGAGAAGTCCTCAATGAAACTGGTAAAACAAAATCTCCTTGTGAAATTTCTTCAAAGGTCATATCTGATCCATTAAGTTTAAAGATTTTTAATGCCATATTACCTACCTGATGTTAGAACGTCTAATCGCGCTTCTGTTTGAGCCTGGCGAAAGTGATGTATTTTTTTGTCTTTGGTCGCTGAATGGACGGTAAGAAGGGCTGTATTGTCCAGTCTTAATCTCGCTGGGAGCAAGCAAGCCAAATTCTCGATCTGATTCTACCATCTTGTCAAGACCTTTTTGCTTATCTATTGTACGGCTTGTAGGCCGATGCTTTTGGTAAGGACTTGGCATTTCGGAAATGTTGAGGTCAGTTGCTAGACTCCGTAAGGTTTCAACTATCTGAACATCTGAATTGAAAACTGGCTTTCCAAGTCTTGAAAATTCCTTCATGAATGCAAATAAGGCCAGCATGAAAGCATCTAGCCTATGGTCCTCAACATCCTCACTGATGGTTGTATAGACGGGCCTTCCGCCAGAACCTATTTTCGCAATGATAAAACCACGAAGTTGTTGTTCAAGTATCGAGTCATATCTTGAAAGTTGGATCAAATCGCCTTCCAACATTCGAACTGCATTTTCAACTACTAAAGGTTTAGCAAAGTCTATTCGCTGTTCACCGGTAAGCGGGTGAGAGATGGTGATCTTGCTACCAAAGTCGATTGGGGTTATGATGCTAGCAAGACTTTTCAGCTCTTCGTCTTGCCCTTTCATCGAACCTATTTCTTCTAAAAATTCTACCTGGACGCTTCCAGCTCCTCTATCCACATAAATAGCAGCAGGCTTCCACTTCCTGGTAAGGTCAATGATCTCTCTCATGGCCTGCATTTGGGTGTGGCCTTCTCGGAAGACTTGCCCCATGTCAACAACAGTGTATTTAGGAGGGTTTAGTTGGGAATCGGCGCCAACAACAACAATCTCAGTTCCATGAACTGGGTTCCAATCAACGCCTATCGTGTATATCCATGAAGGGTCATACCTACTATTTTTGTATTCGTAATCCCCTGCGTTTAGAGCTCTATCAATAAATTCGTGTTGGAAAACACCTTGACCCATTTCACCATGTTCAGCTAGGGCTTCATGGCGGTATTTAATACCAGGGTTTTCCTTTCTCATTTCTGTTTCCATGTCAACGTCCCAGATTGGACGGCACATGGATGGATAATGGAAGGACTTGAATGTTTCGTCCATGTCCCATTTGTAGAACTGTTCGCGGGCGCCTGTGGGAGTCGAAGATGCAAGAAGAATGGTATTTTTATGTTCGGTTAAGATGAACAAGATGGCTTCAAGATCGGTTCTGCCTACGTAAGCAGCTTCGTCAATGATAATCATGTCGGAGCCTTGACCCCGAACTGTCTCTCCGCCAGAAACAAAGCCTCTTATCCTTGAACCATTTTGCAGTTCAAGAGCCCTGTAAGGAGTCCTAACAAAACGTCTCTTTGAACTTTTAAGACTGGGAGAGCCTTCAACGTACTCATTGATGATGTCAAAAATATTGTCAATATGGGAAAGGCCTGGGGCAATAACAATTACTTTATAACTTTCATTAGTACACATTTTATGAAGAGCTTTTGTTGCTAAGCTATGTGACTTGCCACTGTTATGGACTAAAATCTTGTCTACAAAGAAGTTGTAGTTATCTTCAATTGAGATATCACGAGTGTCTTCTTCACCATCTTCTTTTATTGAGGTGATTAGGGTTTGTTCGACATCTTTCTTGTTCCCAGTAAGGGTTAGAACATGAAAGCCAACTTCTAAACCATCATCGATTGTTAGCCATCCACGTTCAACAGTGTAAATTGGGTGGTTAGAAGTACAAGTTACTCTTCTCCTGCCTTCAACATTTACTTGGAAGATTTTTTGTTTACCATTCTCAAATACTTCAAGTACTTGTTTTATTTCTATTTTCTTAGTTATAAAGTTGTAAGAAAGAACTAAATCACCAACTTCAATATCGCCAATAGCCTTAATCGAACCATCTGACATTACAATTGGTTCAGTAAGTGGGATACAACGCCTGCCAATACGATAAACACTTCTTCTAGCTGTACACCTAACCATTAACTCTTGGTAGTAAGCTGAAGTAGAATCTAGGTGATATCTTTCTATGTTGTCTCTTGTGGCGCCTTGAGGGAGCCAGGGGCCTCTGTCTCCTGTTTCTTGATTGACAATAGTGATGTTGTCTTGAGCCCATAAGATTGGGTCTTGAATGCGGGCCATTTCTCTGATGGCACCTTCTCCACCCATCGCTCTTACAATACTTGGGTCTGTAATCTGAACTAGATTAGATTCTGGATCGGCGGGTATGCCATCGCATTTGATAGGAAAAGAGCCTTTCTTATAAAGGACTCTCTTTGTTTCTGGATCAATAATGTCATGCTTAGCTACATTTTGTTTTAAGCACAACTTGCATCCAGGATGAAGTTGATCATAGGGAATTAGCATTAAAATTTAAAACCAATTTCTGTTAACTGAAGCCATATTGCTAGGACTTCTTCTTGCTTGTCGATTTAAAATTTGTTGTCTAGATGGCAGATTTCGTATCCTAGAAGAGATAGTGCGACGATTAAGATCTACCAATTCACTTATATCATGAGCAGAGTCCATAGCGGGCATCCTTGCAGAACCACCAAGCGATAATCTACCTATTAGTGGGTCATTCCTATCAATTGATTTAGCAGCCCCCTGAAGTCTTTGGACTATCCCCCTTACTCTATCTCCTCTTTCCAGTCTTGACCTAGCCCCACCAGATGAAAGTCTGCCTATTAATGGATCCGCTCTATTTACTGTTCGTGGCTGTGCCATCTCTGGCCCTGCAAAGAAATTGGTTTCTGCCATAGCATTTTTTATGTCTCTCATTGAACGTAAATTAGATATTCTATTCCTATTTGTTCTTACAGCCTCGCCCGCTCTTGCCGCTCTTGCCGCCCTTGCTTCAACTCTCGGACGTAATTCCTGAATCCGCGCCCTACGAGCGCCTGCCCCAATGCCAGCTCTATTTCCAGGGCCAGCAATTTCAAGGGTGCCTCGTATGGCACTTTGCGCAGAAGGTCCCCTAAACCCAGCCATAAAATTAGCCCTACCTTCAGATGCCTTTCTCCCCAAATATCTTCCTGCTCCGGCAACCCTCCCCCCAACTCGTCTGGCTTGACCAGCCCCAGAAGCCCAGCCTCTACCTAAGGCTTTACCAGCGCCTCTTAGAGCCCCATAACCAACAACTGCCCCAGCAGCATAAAGGCCCATCTTAGCCCAATCTACTCCAGGTTCCACGTTGTATCCTTGGTTGCTTTGAACTGATGTATATGGCATCTTATTTCATCTCCCTGAGTTCTAGTAGTCGAGTAAATATGTATACAAAGAATTTTTCTTTTCCTGTAACAATCACCCGATGACAATACTTACATAGCGTAATGCCATTCTTAGTATCTAAAGTTAGGTCTGGTCTGTCAAATTTTCTTAGAATATGATGAGCTTCTAAAGCTCCGCCTTCTTGACCGCATAACTGACAAGAGAAGCTGTCTCTCTTTAATATAAACATTCTCCAGTTTTTATATTCTGGAGTATTGTATAGATTCTTGGCTTCTTCATAAGAGGTTGATTTTTTGGTTGTTTTGGGCGGAGGGGTTGTTTTCTTCTTCCTCTTTTGGAACTTGATAGAAGCTTTGGTGTTTACCTTAGCTATCCTTTCCGCAAATGACAACATCTAGTAATTTTCCATCTGAATTGCTTAAACCATAAGATAAAAGCTTATAGCCGTCATATGAACGCATAACAATACCTAATAACTTTGACATTGTAGCTTGGCTACGAAAATGCATACCATGCATGAAACAGCCGAATTTAGGGCCAGTTCCATTCAGATAAGTATAAATAGCTACTGATGCCTTTTGAACGTTGTTGTATTTGTCTAACCAACGTAAATGCAAGATGTTAGGATTAAATACATTAAAAGTAGCAGCAAAAAGATCGGTAATGAAGCTAGCACCTCTCAGAGTGTTTTTATCTACTGAGGGTTTTAAAGTATTTGGGGTGTAATCTCTTAAGCTAGAATAAGAAGGTATATGAATATCGTTATTTGGGCGCCAGTGAACTAATTTTCGAGCTTTTTGTAAGAGCTTAACATATAGAAACACTAGCCAAAAACTTAATCTAGTACATAGGAATTTAGTTTTTATTGCCTTTAGCATATTCGTTACCTTTTTCAAGTATCTGGATTACACTTGGAAACATCCCTGGCATATCGCCAACAAAATATAAGTCAAAGTTACCGAAATATTTATCATCTTTCTCATTATCAGTAATAGCTACTATATAACCGCCACTGTTTTTAACGTCTAGAGGAAAATAGCTTTGCTTCTCCTCGTTAGCTGGAACTCTAAAAGCTAATAAAAGATCAGTAGTTTCAACTAAGTCCTGATACTGATGTTCATTTAGCTTTGCAATATGTTTATTAGTATAGAATCTAAAATTTCTACACTTTCTTAAACCAGTTATAACACCTAAAGCCATTGAAGCATCTTTACAACGCATATCTAGATAAATTGCTGGATTTATACTAGTAAATATTCTGTAGATGAGTTGTTTGGTTCCTTCTATTAATTTGGTGTTGTCGGCCATAACATCGATTTATCCGTGCATCATAAGTGCCTCTTGGCCCATAGCACCTTTCGCCGACATTTGCGATCTTGCTATGGCTTGGATCCCTCTCTGGCGCATTGTCATTGCACCTTCTGAGTCAATGAAAGTAGACCTTCTTACTTTAGAATTTCTTCCGTATTTGTGGCCTAGCTCAGACATCTTCCATGGGGCTTCAGCTAAGGCCATCCCTCCCTCAGCGCCCAAGAAGGCACCTGCAACGTATCCAATGGCTGCGCCTATGGGTCCACCTACAAGAAGGCCTGCTGCGGCCCCTAGGGAGCCTCCTGCCTCCCAACCAAGCCATCCGCCAGCGGAGCTGGCAACATGTTTGACCATCCCGGTATTTGGGTCTAAAGGATCACCTTCAGACATTACAGCAGCAATGCCAATATTTAATCCCCAGAATGCCTTAGAGGTTAAAGTCCTGCCAATATTTCTAGCACCTTTGTTTAGATGCTCGCCTGCCGTTCTAGCCATGAACTTACGGTCACCATATACACCAGTTTTACGGTTATATTGGCGGCCGTATTTGTCTGCATGTTCATAAGCTTTTGGTGATCTGCGGGGGCCATAGGTCTCTCGCGCTTGGATTATATCGGCACCTCTTCTGTTTTGACCTAATTTTTTTAATGTGTTCCGGCGCCAGCCTCTATAATCAGTAAAGATATTACCTAAGTCTTTATTGAAGCCAGCCATGCCAGACATTCCTAGCTTGCCAGCAGCTCCAAGCAAGCCTATAGCTGACCCGCCAAAGAAGCCAACTCCACCAGCTACTTTACCAAATATAGCCCTATCTTTGGCTCCAAAATTCCTAAGTCCCATGTTTAGTCGTTAAAACCTAATGAGAATGGATTTAAGAAATCAAGAGCGGCTCCAGTGGCTCCGATCCTGGCAGCAGAAGAAGCAAAACGATAAGCGCCTCTGCCTCTTAAATTGCCAGCCGTTAACCAACTACCAGCCATTTGAGCAGTAGGACCAGCATAAGTAGATGCTGCTGCCGCCGCAGAGTCCCAACGGCCAAGGCCCGTTCTCCCAAGCCTATAAGTGTCCAAGGCGCCACGTCCTAGTGCCGCCATCCTTCTACCTTTAGCTGCTCCCATAAAGCCCTTGAGGCCACCTCTGGCCCATCCACCTTTGGCATTGTTAAGCCCTGACGCCCAGCCTGCCACGCCTTTTTCGTAAGCCCATCGGGCAAATTGGCCGATTTTTGTTGTTACTGACATAATATTATCCTATATGATGACCTATCATCATTTGTTTGTTGTTTCTGACAGCGTTTCTCATATAACTGTTTGCTCTTCTTTGGCCCTTTTGTAGAATACGATGGGTCTTAGTTGAGAGTTTCATTGTTTCAATTACATCTGAGGTTTTGTAACCAGAGCCAAAGTCAGTATTTAGTTTTCTATTTGAAGAAGCCCAACCGTGTCTTAAACCTTCTAGAATATTAAAATCGTCTCTTCCACCAGCAGCTTGCATATCTGAAAGATCATCATCTGGGTTGTTTAATCTGGCGGCCATTGAAGCAGCTTTAAAGTTGTTAAATAAGTCTTTAGGGTCTGTAAAGGTTGTGTTGGTTATTCGACGCTTCATGCCCTCTTGTAGGTCTCTGACATTTTGCCAGCCTTGGAAACCCCACATGCCTTCTTCTTGAGCAGAAGCTTCTTCTTCTGCTTTTCTAAATTCATTAGTATCTACTAATCGACTTGAGATATCACCGAAGGGCAAAGAAGCTGCTGCGCCCTGTCTGACTAGTTCTAAGTTGATGTTTTGGCCATCAGCGCCAACCAAAACCCCAACGTCACGACCATAAGTAGAACCACCAGTTGGATCAATAATGGCTCTTAATGAATCTTGTTGAGCTAGAATATCTTTTAATCTAGTAGCAGCTTGAGAGCCATAAGGCTGATCTTGATTTACTCTATTAGTTGAGTAATCTTCATCGTGTGAAATTTCAGGAGCATCAATACCAGCTAGACGAATTGTTCTTTCTTTGCCGCCTTCCATTAGTAATCTGATAGTATCAGCATCTTCAACGAAGTAATCTTTAATTTTTATACTAGCTGAACTTGGATGACCATATTTACGGTTTAAGCCTTCTACACCATAGACAGAGAGGTTATATTTATCTTCGTCAGACATGCCTTGCCAAGGAGAACCGAAACCGAAGAAGTGTCTGAGCCTAGCCATTATACCTTTTTTGCCAGTTATAGGAGCTTCTTCTTGGAAACCAGGAATAGTATTGCCTTGGATGTTAGCTTGGATGCGGTCAGGGGCTTGGCCGTGTTGCATGTGCAACTGAGCTTGGAGTTGCATATTCCTGGTTGGAACTTTTTTGGTAGGAGCTAAAGCTTGAAGTTTTTGAGCTTCGGCGGCACGCCAAACTGGGTCAGAATAATAGTCAAAACTTTCTCTAACCCGAGCCATATCTTCAGTAAAGCCTTGTCCCAGGGTTATATCTTGAAATGTTAGATGATTTTCAGAAGGGGTTCGACGAACTCTTAATGGCTTAGTTGGGGTGCCTGAAGCAGCAGCATAAGGATAACCAAAATCAATAATACCAATTTCATGTTTGCCCTGTGGCGTTTTAACACGCATCATATTACTAAAATGCAGATCGTTATGAAAAATACCAACTTTGTGTATTGCTCTTACGGCATCTTCAATCTTTCCAACGCCCATAGCAGCAAGTTCGTCAGCCGGTACGTCTCCTAACAGTTCACCAGGAAAATACTCCATATCTATATGTCTGCGTGAATGCCCATAAACAGTTGGGGCAACTGAATCTTCTGCACGTGTTGCAAATTCGGCTTCGTGTTCTCCTATCTTTCCTCTTTTACGTACAAACTGGAAGGGTTTGCCTCGGACTGTAGTCTCCATGAGATAAGATGTGCCGAATTCACCTTTACCAAGAATTTTTAGTTCTTTAGCATTAATAAAAGCCTGTTGCACTGCTTTGTCTCTGAAGATAGAAGCTAATGTTTCTTCCGCTCTAAGAAGACTTCTTAATGGATCCCAACCTGAACCGAAATCAGTAATCCTATTTCTATTGGCACCGGCAACACCACCATGCCTGAGCCCTTCAATGGTATTATAAGCATCGTCAAAACCAGAGAACTGGTTTGATTGGACTGGGGTTGGTGTAAAGTAATCCAGGATTTTATTAAAAGATCGAACCATTTCTTGTTCTGGTTCGGGCTGCCTTACACCTCTAGGAAAGAAATAAGAGGCTCCGAAATCAATCCAAGACATTCTGCCACTAGATTTGTCAAACAAGATATTTCCACCATGAATATCTTCGTTATAAACGCCGTATTTTCTAGAAATGTTTAACATTTCTTCTAGTTTTGGTTTGAGCTTTTGCTTTAATCCTGGGGCATCATAGATGTCAGCCACCCTGGTCCCTGGCATTAACTCCATATAGAGTCTGTTTTTTGCAAAAAGATATGGGGTTGGTGTAAGGTCTGAATCGCTAAGTCTTCTTAATGCAAGGGCCTCTTGTTTAATATCCCTTTGGGCTAACATCGCCCAGTTATTTATGAATTCTGGGCTTTTACCAATGGTATCTTCGTTAGTAAGGAGGTAGTCTATGCTGTGAGGGGTCTTTCTAACATACTTGAATGGAACAGTCCCTAGCGCAGTCTCCATCAAGTCTGCTTTGCCAAACTTGCCAGTCCCAAGTTCTTTTAGAATTTTACCTTCTTCTAACAATCTTTTTAGATTAGGGTGATTCAGTATGTCCCCAAAACTCATATTGGCTTGCTTAGCCAATTGCTTTAATGGATCAAATCCTGAACCGAAGTCAGTAACTTTGCTTCTAGTTTCTCCTGCGAAACCTTGGTGCCTTAAGCCTTCAATAGTGTTGTATTCATCGTCTCTACCAGAGAAGAGCCAACCACCAGCGAGCATGGCCCCACCAACCAGAAGAGCTGTAGGCCAGTTTTCTTTGGCAAAAGAGGAAAGTTTTGTTTTAAAACCAGAAGGTTTTACTTCTAGCGGGATGCCTATCCTGGAGGTAATCTGCTTATCAATTTTTTGGGAGAGTTCTTCAAATAAAGACTCAGTCTCAAGAAGGGCACCAGAAGTGGAACCTCCTAATTGAGTTTTCCGAGCTTGATAAGGAGCAATATACTCTCTACGTGCTTCTTCTAAAGCGGCTTTGTAGTCCGGGATTACGCCATGACGACCTTTGGCTTGCTCTTCCCAAGAACTAACTAATTCATTAATGTCTGTAGTATAGTATTCTTTGTTCGATGGATGGACTGCTTTTCTGGTGACGTAATGGTAGACTTCTTCACTATAAGCACCAGTTTCAGGATTCTGAGTATTTAAGGTCATCTTACCAGGTATTGGATCTGGTTTTGTTCTGGCGCCCCTCAACAAATCCCAATCAGGTCTGCCTAATTCCTCACTTAGCTTAAACTTCTCAATATCTCTAAAAGTACTAACAATGTTCTTAACTAAACCACGCTGTTTAGCATAGGGAACAATATCCCCCATATTCTTGAAGAATTTCTGGTACTGTTCAGGTAATGTCTGGTTCTCAGACATCAAGTTACCAGCAGCATAAAGGTGTCTAGTTAGTTCTCCTTGTAAAGCTGCGTCTCCTAGGCTTGTGTGCCTTTCGCCGATACCAAACATACCTCTTGAAAGAGCTTCAATCCCAGTGCCAGCAAATAGTTCACCAGTCTGAGGCATAAAGCCTCTACTCTGAGCCATCGCAAAGACAGACTTTGTTAAATCCATCATTTCAAAGACTCTAGTAGTTCCTTGTGGGCGTGGTCCTCCTAAAGCTCTCTTATATTCTCCAAATACCCCTTCCCATCTGCTAAGATACTGTTCAACTGGAGTTTTAGAATACTGTCCTTGGTTAGCAAGGACAGTAGCTCTTTTAATCCCTATATCAGTAGTATAAAGACCTGTACTATGAGTTTGTAGATTGTTCTTCTTTGCCCATTCTAAGAAAGCGTCAGGACCCTGGACCTTTTCGCTGCCTAGCCTAGCATTGATAAATTCTCTCTCATGTCTTAAGTTCTGGACCCAGATATCCCTACCAGAAAGCTGATCCAGAGTCTGAGCAACAATGTCTCTCTGTCCTAAAGGAGACTTTCCAAATATATCTAGAACGTCCTGAGCAGGCATGCCAAAGCGGTTCTGGAGACTACGTTCAGTAAACCCTCCAACATAACCCCTTGAGGTTCCTGCTATATTTGTTGGTCTTGCAAATGCATGAAAGAATTGGGGATTGTCAACTCCATGTTGAACCCCAGATTCATATATTGGAGTTGAGGAATGTAAGTCACCAGTTTCAATGTCAAACATTGAAGCATGTTTAAATGCTGATTGTAGATGACTTTCTAAAGAGGTGGGTAGTTGTGGACGTTGAAGGGCTAGCCCAGAATAATACTTAGCGGCTTCTAGCTCCTCAAAGTGTGGATTGATTGGCATAGTGATTAATCATCTGTGGGCCGATTTTGTTCTTCACGTTGCTGCAAAGTAAGGGTTTGTAATCTTCTAAGTTCTTTAAGCAGATTGGTTTGTATACTAGAAGCATCAGTGAACTTGCTGGTCTCTTGAGCCGAGAGTTTCCTTTGGTCGTAACGAGTAGCTACTAGATCCTTTCTGATCTTGTCTTTTCTAAAATCTAACTTTTCTTTTACCTTAAAAGCATCTGCAATATCTTTAACATATTGAGTCCTTGTTCCAGTTTCGTCTTCCATAACTGAAACAATCTTCTCTTCTGTAAGGTCTTGATATCTAACTGACAAGATGGTATTCATCCTGCTTTCAAGCACTTCGATCTCAGCTAGTTCAAGAGCCAATCTTTGATCAGTAAAGTTTCCATCTTCATCAGTAAGGTCAAACTCTTGAGCCAGTTTAATCAGGGTATCTCTAAAGATAGTTTCTTCGATTGGACAATTTCTGTTGATGGGTAGGACGTTACGAGCTTCGCCTTTTCTGTCTATCTCCTCCTGAATGGCGACTAGGGGGCACGTGGCCGCGCGGGGACAAGCTTGAGCCCCTCTACAAATCATAATACTTCCGATTGAAGCCCCAGTACTCATCCGATACTGAGCAGCTTGTAAGGCTTGAGCCTCTGCTGGGGTCATCACAATGTCAGCATACTTAGCTGGGTTAAACTCTAGAGCTTTAAACCAATTATGCTTAACTAGATTGCCCTTCTCGGTAATAGCAGTACCATCAAACCTGACTAAAGCCATCTTATCCCCACGGGGCATATTCTCTAATGGTTTATCTGAAACCCCGTCATCTTTAATCATTTAATTCACTACTAATTTCTCTTAACAAATCTTTTAATTCTGTAAACTTACCCAATTCATGTTTCTGCATAAAATCTTTCAAACAAAGCTGAACATATTTACAATCCAATGGGTCATCTTTACTTGAAGCATTCATCAGAGAAGTGAATCTCTGAACATCAAAGCCATCTCTCTCAAGGAGTTTCTGTAAAGCCCTCAACTTGGGTAACAAATTCAACAATTGGATTAAGGAAATATCCTGGATATTCTCTTTGAATAACAGTTTCAATTTTGTTTTCATTATAAGTCTCGGCTTTAGGGGCCAACATGTTGAACAGAAAGGATACCACAACGGCAAGAACAGCAGCACCAACAGAAGATATTATAGTCCATTTACCAGAAAACTTATTAGTGCTATTCTCAAGTAGCCTAAGCCTGTCTTCTTTATCTTCAATACTTTTCTCAATAGCTATTAACCTAATTTTAGCACCAACTGCATCTTCTTGGGAGTAACTTTGTAGTCTTCCTTTGAGATCAGATACATCAGACTGTATCTTTTCATAATTATCGTTAAGCCTTTCAAGTTCTTTAAGAACATGTCGGGACCATTCATTCCATCCATTTTCACTTAACCCATTCGCTCCACTCATACCTTGTTCCCTCCCCATGTTCGTGAACAAATTCTGTTCGTGAACAAGCTGCGCACATGAACAAATTAGTTTTTGATTTGAAATGGACATAAGAAATCACGGTCTACAACGCAAGCAAAGGTCCCTGAAGGACAACACGTCCCGATAACACAAGAAAGCCCAGTACTACCATTGCGCCAAAACCTCCATTCAACCCTACTGAACATTGTATTAGCTAATTTCATCCTGGAAGAAAGTCTACAGACTTCATTCTCTTCAAGATTTCTAAGAGCAATTCCTAGATCTAAAACATCATCAGTATGAAAAACATCAATAAAGGGAATTTCACCATTAACACAAATGCCAGTAGAGAACTCAAATTGCTTGTTAACCCTTAAGAACCTACCTCTCTCTGCATCTATAATAGCGCATATCTCAGAAGACATATCAAAGAAGTTCTGTAACAAGCTAAGCTCTTTTAACAGTAGCTCATTCTTGTTAACTAGGTGAGGGGTTAACTCTCGAAGTTTTGCCAGGTGTTCGCCCATACATATATGTTCCATAGTGGTCAGAACCAATTCAACTATCAATAACCCGTTCACTTCGCTATTCGCTGTACTCATACCTTGTCACCTCCTTGCAGTCGGCAACAAGCTACCCAGACTGGAGTCAGCCATCTGCTGTGAAATGACCAGGATCCATTTTAAGCCCTCAGAAAAAAGGGGCCTCTACCCTGGCCTAGGTGAAGGCATTTGCTTGCCTTAAAACGCAGCTGAGGAGTTTAAGGGGCCATGTATCGATGTCCCCCAGGGAGTGTTCGTTCACTTCGTTCACTTTGACCAAGAGGGTTTGGTTTTGTTAGACAAGAGCTTATTCGTGACCCCTGGGAACGAATAAGGTACGAGCGATAGCGAGTAGGGTTTGGTTTTTGTTTGGGGCGAACTGGGCTTGTTCATGGCTTTGAGCAGGACTAGAACTGGGTCTTAGAAGAACGCGGACCACATGGCAAGCGTTCTTCTCTTTAAGGGCACCAGGGGCTATTTTAAGCCCTCAGAAAGTGCCCTTAAAGAAAATTAAA
>Ga0209518_1000169_pt1 | contig 87715 bp, 98 predicted proteins | sample RifGroB1_FD_183993 | JGI IMG/M metagenome (GOLD analysis project Ga0209518, IMG submission 183993) | Groundwater microbial communities from Rifle, Colorado, USA - Groundwater B1 (SPAdes) (version 2) | ecosystem: Environmental > Aquatic > Deep subsurface > Groundwater | place: Rifle, Colorado... | reverse complement strand
ACATTCCTTCTTATGACCGGGATCACAATGGGCTGATCGATAAATATTATAACAACGGAAGCGGAATGAGTCTTTATAATGAAGGCGCATCTGATTTTGATAATTATTCGGATGAAGATAGAAACGGAGATGGGATGGCTTCCAGTACAGCCGATGCTTTAGATGATGAAAGGTATTTTAAAAGCCAGAGTCTGGTTTTTGGATTAGGGTTTGGTTATTCGATCTCAGAATACTGGGGTGCGGGAGCCAGACAGTCTCTCAGTTTTTCAAAATACTATGACGCAAAAAATATTACAGTGGATAATCTTTATGAAGATGATGAATACAGGCTTCGTACTCTTTTGAAGACTGGAAAATATGAGCCGGTTACCCAAACCGGATTTTCAGTCAGCTATGATTCAACCGATAATTATCTTACTCCAACCAAAGGAATCGTTTTTTCTCCTGATGTTACTTTTTACGGGCTTCAGGGCGGCTATAACCAGTTTATCAATTATTCAGTTGATCTTTCAGGCTATCTGACATTGAAAGAAATTAAAAAATACAAATGGAATCTGGTATGGGCAAACCACATCGGTATTTCAACTATTACCGCTTTACCTTTTAAAAATTCTCCTAAACTCTATTCAGAAAACAGGCTGGATTTTGACGGAATTCGGGAATTAAGGGGTTGGGAAAATCAGCTTTATGACGATAAAGTAAAAGGACTGGGAAAAGTGAGTCTAGGAAGCGAACTTCGAATCCCGATACCGGGAACTCAAAACCTTTTATGGTGGGCTTTCTTTTTTGACGGTGGAAATGTCAGTGATAAAGGCGGATTTGATGACCTTCCTTTAAAACTGAAAGATTTTTATTACAGTACCGGATGGGGGCTGAAAATTGAAATCCCAATGTTTCCGATCCGCCTTTATTTTGCCAAAAGGCTGAAATGGGAAGACGGATTTTTTAAAGACCAACAGCCGGGATTAGGTCTTGGAAACTGGACATTTGTCCTCTCGATTGCCGGATTTTTTTAGGAGAAGGGATGATTCGTTTTTTTGTTTTTTTCTTTTTATTTTTTCCTGTTTTTTTAAAAGCCGATATTCTCATTAAAGTCGGTGTTTTTAAAATGGAAAAAGTAGCAGAAGAATATTTGAAAGCAAAAGAACTTCGGGAAAGCTGGAATCTTTTTCTGGATAAGAAATACTATCAGCTTTCCATTTATCAAAAAGAGTATGATTTTATTAAAAATATGAACGGGCCTTTATCCGAAAGGATCAATTTAAATAATAAACTTTTAAGCCTGAAAAAGAAAATTGCGGTTTTAGAAGAAAAAAAAAGAAAAGATTTTCTGGAACTGGAAACGCTTAAGGGAAAAGAGCTGAAAAAAGAAATTATTCTTGCGATCAAAGAAGCAAGGCGGAAAAAAGGTTTCAGCCTGATTTTTCCTGAGGAAGATTTTATTCTTTTTTATGATGAAAAAGTGGATTTTAATACTTTTCTTCTGGAAGAACTGACAGCAAGAGAAGAAGAAAGGCTAAAACAAAACACGAATGATTAATTTTGGGGGGAAAATGAAAAAAATCACTCTGTTCTTTATTTTGACTTTTGGGCTTCCGTTGTGCCTTGGGGCGCAAAGCAGCACAACAAAAATAATAAAATTAGGATACATTGACCTTCAAAAAGTGATAAAAACTTATCCTGAAGGAAAAAAAGTCCTTGATTTTCTAAAAAATCAGAGAGATACTTATGAGAATACAAAAACTCAGATGGAAAATGATATTAAAAAACTGGAAGGCGAACTGGAATCAAAATCAAAAGAACTTTCAGAAATGCAGGTCAGGGATTATTTAGCCCAGATTGAAGCAAAAAGACAAGAGCTGGAAATCTTTATCAATAACGCCAATAAAGACCTGGAAAAGAAAGAAAAAGAAATGCTGACCCCAGTTTATCAAAAAGTTCTTGAAACAATCCGGACAGAATCGCCCAATCTTGGATTTAATTTTATTATTGACTACAAATATGTTTTGATAGCCGATCCGGAACTGGATATTACAGAAAAAATCATTAAGATACTAGAAGGAAAATGATCAAAAAAATTTTTTTCCTGATTTTTCTGCTTTCTCATTTCAGAATGCTTTATGCGGTAAATAATCCAAATGATCCCAAGGATCCAAAAGTAGGAACTGATGAGAAAGCGTCTTCTCAAGTTCCAAAAAATCAAATAAAAGTCAAGGTTTTCTTTTCAGATAAAAATATAGTCTTTGAAGGAACTGCATCGATTAAAAATTTTAAAATTTTTGTCACAAGTGAAAAAAACGGGTTTGAATTTTATAAGGAATTTACTCTTGAAAATATTCAGTCTGTCAGCGTAAAAAAATGGCAGGGGTTCAAATATAAAGACAATGCTTTTGTTTTTTATCCTTCTGAATACGAAATCAAAGATTTGAAAGGAATCTCCTTTATCTATAAAAAAAACATTCAGGAACTAAATGATTTTGTTTTAGAAACCGATCTTGGAAAAACTAAAATATTTTCCTATTTTTATGACTACTGGACTGGAAAAGAATGGGAAATGAGCAAACGGAAATCACAAGAATTATCAACCGGAGAACCGCTTCCAAAAGTAGCGGTAAAATTATTTTTTATCTCAATTTCTCAAAAAGAAGAGAAGAAGATTTAAAGTTTATTGCTTGAAGTAAATTTTTACAGCCTGTATGATTGTTTTTGCATAATGTAAGTTCTTTTCAGCTGTTTCTGAATCTATTTCAGACATCGCATCATAATCACCAATTTGACGATCTTCAAACAATGCATGAATAAAATTATTAAATTCTTTTGGAAATAAGCCTGTTTTGATAAATTCACGGTTAAAAGCTCCAATTGTTTGTCCATGAGATGAAAAAGTCAGGTTTTTTGATAAAAGCAATGCTGAAATGGCATGAAAAACCGCATAATAACTTCTGGAAACAGAGTCATCGTATCTTTTATTTTCAAACTCTAATTCTGCAGTAAAAAGTTTACTATCTGATTTTTTTAATAGTGCTTGTATTTCTGTCAGTTTTTCCATTTATATAGAGATACCTTCTTTTCGTATATTTATAGCTATTGGCATATTTTCTCTTTTTTTCCATTCATTTTCATCATAAATAATACTTGCTAATAAAACATCGAATTGACTGAGTAATTTTACTTCCAGTTTTCTTATTTGCTCAACAATGAGAGAATCTTTATAAGCAAGTACGATCAAAAAATCATAGTCAGAGCCTTCATGAAAATCTCCTCTGGCTCGAGAACCAAAAAGAAAAAAATTTTTTAAATTGTCCTTAAGTTCTTTTTTTAGCAGATGAGCAAAATCTTTTACAATAGAATCAAGCAAACATATCTCCAATAACGGCTCTTTTTTTCAAAATTTAAAAATTCCAAGAAGTCAGTTTGTTTTAATAATAAAATGATTTTTTAGGTCTGAGTTCCAGATCGTCGTCTGTGTCTTTGTTTTCATTTTCCAATTTTTTCTCAAACGCTTCGTCCATCTCATCAAAATTTTCATGATAATAGTCTTTTTGAGGGGGCTCGTCTTTCTTTTCTTTTTTTTCTTCAGCCCAAAGAAAATTAACACAAAATAAAACTAAAAAGAAAATCAATATTTTTCTCATTTTTTCCTCTGTAGTATAAGAGTCTTTATTAAATAAATATAATGAAAAATCTAAATAATAAAAAAAGAATATATTAAATTTAATGATAAAATTATTAAAGGCAATCTTATGAATAAACTGAAAAAAGGAATCAAACAATTTTGTCAGTCTATAACAATCAAAAAATATAGTTTTTTTATTGTCGGTGGAACTATTCTATCAAATTTTGTTTCGCTTTTATTTGAAAAAAATTTATTGCAAATCACAAGTGATAATTTAATTGAGCAGATGCATCTCCTTCCAATCAGTCTTAAAGTGATTAATTTTATTATTAATATTATATTTCCTTTTTCAATTCCAGTTTTTTTGATTTTGAAACATTTTAAACCTATTTCTCTTTTTTTAAGAAAAAATCATAAGCCTATGGATTCCTATACTGCCAAAAGAATATTGAACCTTCCTTTAACCATTGGTTTTTTATCAAGTTTGGGTTGGATTATTTCTTTTGTAGGCATGAGTCTCATGCTTTATATTCTACAATCAGAAAATTATATCAATTTTGAGATTTCTCAATTTCTCATTGGAGCTCTGATTCATGATCTTATTCTTGGAAGTTTATCATTTGTTGTTTCTTTTTATTTTTTTGAATATATAAACCGAAAGATTTTTATTCCATTTTTTTTCCCAATGGGAGATATTTCCCATTACACAGGTGTTGTTAATTTATCAACTCGCACTCGGTTTGTTTTTTATTTTTTAGCTATAGTTATTTTTCCTTTTGTGATGATATCAATTCATCTTTACGATTTTTTCTGTAATGAAAGTTCTTTTCATCTTTCTCAATTTGGAAAAACATTTTTTATCATTGCTTTATTTTTTATCATTTCAGGGTTAGTATTAACTTTTCTAATGATTAAATACTATCAAAATCCCTTAAAGGCAATGAAAAACATGACAGAAAAGATCAGGCAGGGGGATTATGAAACAAAGATGCAGGTTGTGTCTTCAGATGAACTGGGATATCTGGGAGAAAGTTTGAATCAGATGAGCAGTCAGCTCAAAAATCAGATTACAGAAATAACCAATATGAATAAAAATCTCGAGTGCAAGGTCAGGGAAAGAACTCAGGAACTTGAAGAAGAAAAAAACAAGCTGAAAATCAGGAATGTTGAAATTGAAAAAGAAATTGAAATGGCGCGTCAAATTCAAAAGTCATTAATTCCTTCGGTTGAGCCTGCTCCTCATATTGCTTCATTTTATAAGCCGATGAGTCAGGTAGGCGGAGATTTTTACGAGTTTATTCCATTTCCGGAGGAAAATAAAATCGGATTTTTTTTAAGCGATGTTTCCGGACATGGAATTCCTGCCGCTTTTATCACATCCATGATCAAAAGTTTTATTTTGCAGGCAGGAAATGTCAAAAAAAACCCGGCGGATTTTTTATCTTATCTCAATGAAGGGCTTTACAAGCAGACTGCGGATAATTTTATCACAGCTTTCTATGGAATTTATTCCTATGAGGATTATTCCATGATTTACGCGAATGCAGGGCACAATCCGCCTTATGTCATTCAAAAAGACAGTGTTGATTTTCTTCCGATGTTAAAAAAAGGTTTTCCGCTTGCTGTTTTTGACAATCAATTTCTTGAAATGAAAAAAACGCTTTATCAAAATAATAAATTTTTTTTTCAATCAGGCAATCGGGTCCTTCTTTATACAGACGGGCTTACCGAAACTGTCAATGACTTAAATAAAGAATACTATTTTGAAAATGAGATAGAAGAAATATTAAAAGGCTGTTATTCCCTTTCCCCGAAATTATTCATAGAAAATCTTTATCAGAATTTAGCCCGTTTTAGGGGCAATGAGAGTTTTGAGGATGATATTTGTATGATTTGTTTTGATGTATAATCTTGAGGAAAAATGAAATCAGGAAGAAAAATTCACCTTGAAGGGATTATTGTTTATTCTATGAATTATGCGGAAAGTCATAAAATATTCAGAATCTTTACTCCGGATCACGGAATTGTTCCCGCAATGGCTTACGGAGCAAGAAAAATGAAAAGCAAATTCAGGGGAAAACTTGAGACTCTGAATTGGGTGGAGGGTTCGTTTTCGATTGGCAAAAATTCATTTTATATTCTCGAGGAAGTGGAAATTAAAGTTGTTTTTACTTCTGGTCTTTCCTATGAAGTTATTTGGAAAATATTTCCTTTTTTAAAGTTTATCAATCTTTCATTTTTTGAAAAAAAAGAAGAAAATATAAAGATTTTTCAAATGTTTGCTGTTTTTCTTAAGCAGCTCGATAAAGATACAGATGAAAAAAAAATGAATCTTTTAATTTACTCATTCGTAATAAAATATTTAATTATTCATTCAATTGTAAAAAATCCAAAATACTGTTCCCTCTGCGGCGAAGAAAATCAAAGTGGAATTGCCTGGAATATCAAAAACGGAATGACTGTCTGTAAAAAATGCGCCGTTCCCGAGTCGATTTACCGTTTTTTTGATCAAAATTTAAAAGAATTTTTAATAAAAATAATTTATTCTAAGTTTGAAGAGATTATATATTTAATAGTGAAAGATGATGAACTGGAATTTTTAAGGGAAACGGTTGATTTTTTATTGTTTCATCATCTGAATAAAAAGTGGGAAGATTTTGAAATCAATGAAAATCCTTTTAATTCTTAATCCTAGATCCGGCAGAAAAAAAGCTTTAAAAGAAAAAGCTTCTCTGGAAAATATTTTAAAAAGCAAAGGGGAAGTCCTGACTTATATTACCAATGGAAAAACAGATAACGAGGAAATTAGAAAAATAAAAAGAGAAGAACCTCTTATTCAATTGGTTGTCGCCTGCGGAGGCGATGGAACCTTGAATATGGCAATGACTGCTTTAAGAGAATCGGATGATCTTTTGTTTATTTTTCTTCCTTACGGGACAATCAATGTTTTTGCCAGAGATAATGGCTATCTGATGAATCCGGTCAAAGCGCTCGAAAAAATTATAAATGACTGGAATGTGAAGATGATTTATCCCGGATATTCAGGGGATAGATCTTTTATTTTAATGAAAAGTATTGGTTTTGATAGTTATCTTGTTGAAAAAGTGGAAACAAAAGGAAAAACATTAATGACTTTTTCTTATGTCATCGCTTTCCTGCAAAATATTTTAAAATATAATTTTAAAAAAAAATATAAAATTATTTTAGATGGAAAAGAAGAGCATGAAGCAAGTTTTGCGGTTGTGAGTAATTGTAAGAAATACGGAGGTTTTTTCCAATTTACCCCTCATCCTGTTTTTGATAAAGATTTTTTTTTCGTTGCGCTTTTTTCAGGAAAAAGCTTTTTAGAATTATTATTTTTTATATTGAAAGTTTTTTTTAACAGGCATATTTGTTCTCCAAAAGTAAAAATATTGAAAGCGAAAAAAGTAAGAATTGAAGGGAATGGGAGAACTCAACTGGATGGAGAAATTGGATTTCATCTTCCGGTTGATATAAAAAAAGGGCGAGGAGTTTATTTTGTTTTACCGAATGAATAAAAATTATTTATTTCTTTTTCTTTTATTTCTTTTTATTGGATGCGCTCAAGACGGCATCGTTTTAACTTCAACTGACTTGTATCAAGACGAAGCGCTTCAAAAGAAAACTGAATATTCTTTAAAAAGAGGAGAATACATTAAGATCTTAAAATGCAGTCAAAAAACATGCAGAGTAAGTTATGAGAAAAATATTGAAGGATATGTTGCTTTAGACAAGATTTACGGCGGGGAAGTTCAGATTGTGACTTTTATCAAAGATACAGATGTGAAACTGAAACCCGATTTAACAGCAAAGACTCTTAAAAAAGCTGAATCGGGTGTTAAAGCGTATTTATTTGGGGAAGATAAAATCTGGTCGTTGGTGAATCTGGGAGATGTGCAGGGGTGGGTACTTATGCAGAATCTTTTTAAGGGGGAAAGTCCCATTCGTTTGGAATCAAGTTATGATAACACGGTTCTTCAGTGTGAGGGAGAATGGTATATTCCTTCCATTTCGGAAGAAAGGGTTTTCAGCATTGAAAAAGCATTTGATAATAATCCTTCGACTTTTGCTATTGTTAAAATTGATTCAGAAATCGAAGTGAATGTTAAAAATATTGATTATCAAAAAGAAAATCTTGTTATTCAGTATGAACCCCAAAAAAAAATGAACTATAAGCACTTAGCTTTGCCGGAAGAAATTCTTTTGACTTACCCTTTTGAAAAGCAATATAATTTAAATTCAAAAATAAGTATTGAATTAAACGGAAATAGTTTTAAATTTAAGGTGACAAAAGCTAAAAAAGATTTAGTTTTTCTCAATAATTTTTTTATACAAAAATTAAACAAATAATAAAAAAGGCAGTGAAATGTTTAAAAAAATCTGGCTTAAGATAAAAAATATCTTTGCCGCAAAACTTCCTGCGACATCAAAACAGCAGCGGATTTTTATCAATAAACAATTGAATCATTATGAATCAAATTATCAATTTTTTGAGACTTCAGATGCGAAAATTGCTTATTTTGTAAGAGAAGATGAAAAAAAAGAACCTAAAAAAAATGTTTTATTTCTCCATGGAATGACGGAAGATTCTTTAAACTGGTTTTATGCAGTCGAGTATCTCTATATTAAAAGCAGTCATTACCGTTCATTTGCTTTGGATCTTCCCGGTTTTGGGCAGACACAGTTTGAAAATGAGAGTGTGATTAATCTTCACCGCTATGTAGAAATTATAAAAGAATTTTTAGATTATCATAACATTGATAAGATTAACCTTGTCGGGCATTCTCTTGGAGGACAGACAGCGGGGCTTTTTGCTTATCATTATCCGGATAGAGTTGAAAAACTGATTCTGGTTGATACCGCTGGGCTTAGGCGTTTTAATGTTCTTGCATCAGCTTTTTTTAAAGCCATGCCTGTTCCCGGAAATATGCTGAAGCAGATTTCTTATTTAGATTGGGTCAAGCTTTTATCAAATACTACAATGGTAGAAGATGAGGCTGTTTTTCGGAAGAGTTTTTATGATGTCGCAATTAAACGGAAAAATAATATTACCGAATATATTATCACCAGAAACTATCAAAAACTCCTTCAGGACGGATTGAAAAGAGTGAGCGCTATTAAAAAGTCAATGTCAGCTATGCTGGAACCGACAACTTATATAGATGATAAACTGCCTAAACTTTCAATCCCGATTTGTTTTCTATGGGGCGAGGAAGATAAGCTGGTACCTTTAAAATATGGAATCCAAGGTTATGATTCCATTCACTCTATGAATAAAAAGATATTTGTTTTCAAAAAAACAGGGCATTATCCTCTTCTGGAAAGGCCCAGAGACTTTGCGGAAGTTGTTTTCAACTTCTTAGAACAATAGAATGCAGGAGTAAGATTTATGTTTATTGATCCAGTTTTTGGGGTAGTCGGTTTAGTGGTCGTGGTCTTGACATTTATTTTTTTAAGGCGTTTTCTTCATCTGGGGAAAATCGAGAAAATAGAAAAATTGATTGAAGAAAAAAATTTTGACAAGGCAATTGAGCCTCTTAAAAGTATGATTATTAAAGATGATGAAAATGTTTTAGCTCATTATTATTTAGGGATTTGTTATTTTAATACCAATAATTATGAATGGGCGATTCCAGAATTTAAAAAGGTGATCCGAAACCCTGGATTTGGTAAACAGATTAAAGAGATTGAAGTAAGGGAAAAACTGGCAAAAATATATCTTCATTATAATCAGCTGGAAGAAGCTCAAAAAGAATTTTTACTCATGACACAATTGGACCCTAAAAACTATAAAAACTATTATGAAATAGCTCAGATTCTTCAAAAACAGGGGTTTTTAGACGCTGCTTTGACTTATTACCAGAAAACTCTGGAAAGAAATCCAAAACTCCCTGAAGCCTATTATAATGTGGGATTAATTTCTTATGACAAAAAAAAATACAACGATGCTCTCAGTCATTTTTCAGATGCACTAAAATATGATACTGCGCTTCATAAGGCTCATTATTATATTGGAATGATACAATATATGAATAAAAATTATGAAAAGGCTCTTGGAGAATTTGCATACAGTGAAAGAGACTCTGAGATGAGACCGAAGACGATTCTTCAAAAAGGAAAAATTTATATTGAAATGGGGCAGATGGATAGAGCCATAAATGTTTTTGACGGGTATCTGAAAAATATCAGCTCGGAAAATTCAGTAACTCTAGCAATGCATTATAATCTTGCATCAGCTTTTGAAATGAAGCGGAATATTATTTCCGCGATTGAACAATGGGAAAAGATTGTTAAAATTAAACCCAGTTATATGGATGTTCAGGATAAACTTTCCGAATACGAGCATCTTCGGGTGGATGACAGAATCAAAGACTTTATTGTCGCTTCTAAAGAAGGCTTTCAGATTATGTCGAGAAATATTGTCGAGATGTGGAATTATCAGATTATTAAAGAAGATATGCTGGATGATGAAAATATAGAGTTTCTTGCCACGGAAGCAGGTTCAAAATGGAGAAATACCAGAAAAATAAGAATCCTGATTCTCATTTCCAGAAAAAACAATAAAGTAGAAGAAAGGGAACTGGCGAATATTATTGACAATATGAAAATAAATAATACCATGAAGTCAGTTTATGTTTCTGTTTCAGGATTTACCGATAATGCGAGACAGTATGCTCAAAACAGACCTATTGATCTGATAGATAAGGAAAAAATGACAAAAGTGCTCGAACAGGCCGATATTTATGCAAAAGATAAAATTAAAAATAAATTAAGCAAAACAGAATAGGGATAATATATGATCAAAAGTGACCGAACGCCTGTCTTATGGGTGTCTGAATGGCCTCTCCGTACTTTTTTTCTTTTTCATTATATTGATGATTTAAATCTTAAAAGTTCAGAAGAAAGAATGGAAATTGTCTGGGCAATTGTGAATAAAATGCTTTTGGCAAAAGATGCGGAAGTAAACCATTTTTTAGTTTCAGAAGAAATGATTTTGAAAGAAGTAGAAGAGTTAAAAAAACAAGTGGAAGTTAAATTGGCTCTTCAAACTGAAAAACTCGAAGAAGAAGACCTTTTCTTATTTGTTAAGATTGACCTTTTATCACAGCTTTTTATCAATCAGATAAAAGAAAAAATAAGAGAAGATTTAAAAGGTCGGGAAAACGAGATTCGGGACTATTATGAAAAAGCAAATGATTTTATATTAAAAGACGCCTATCTTTTAGAAGCTTTTTCTATTGGAAAAGACAAGGAAAATCTATTGAGTGAATCTTTTTTTGACAAAGAAAAGCTCTTAAAAGAAGGAATTCAATTTAAAAAAATAGGTTATTTTGATGAAAAAATGCTTGAAGTAAAATTTCCTGAAAATTATAAAAAAATTCTTGGTAATTCTGAGAAAAAAATTATTTTAATAAGAGAAGATAATGACATTAAGCATTTTATTTATCTTTCCGGACATTATGAAGAAGTGAAAAAAGACTATGAAGAAGTTGAGGAAGATTTAAAAAATTTCTTTTTTGAACACTCTTTGGAAAATATTTTGGAAGGAATTTATGAAAACCTTCTTGAAAAATATCCAATAGAGTATAATGAAGATTTTTTTAATCATTTTTTAGGAGATTAGTATGGTAATGTATAAAGTCCTTTTAGTGGATGAAAATAAAGAAAATATCCAGTTTTTTAAAGAAATTTTTGAGAAATGGGCGATTGACTGTATGGTAGTCAATGACATCGATAATTCTTTATTAAAGATTAATATTCTAAAACCGGACTTTATTATGATATCTTCTGATCTTCAGGTTAATTATGAAAATATTATCCAATTTCTGGCAACCAAAAACTTCAAAATCCTTCTTTATGGAAGAAAACAGGCTAGCTTGAATTGGAAACATATTGTTGGTTTTAAAGGATATCTTCCTTTTCCTTATAATGTTCTTCAGTTTAAAAATATGTTTTATTCCAATTTAAAAAATGATTATAAAAAAGATGATAAGGAATCTCATATCGAACTGGTTATCAACGATAAAATAGGTGTTGTTGATCTAGCGGGGAAAATAACATGGGAACAAGTGCATGAACTGAAATATTCTATTATTCATTCTATTCAAAAAGATGAAATCCTTGGAATTATCTTTATTTTTCAGCAGCTTGAGAACATGGATTCAGACTTGACTGAATTGATTGAACATTCATTTAGTTTTATAAAGGATTTAAAGTTTGATTCAAAGGCGATTAAATTTTTAAGTATGGATAAAAGAATTATTGACCTTATTCATCAAAACCCCGTCTTGCGGAAGATAGAACAGGTAAATTCTTTTGCGGAAGCTTTTTTAAGGCTTCAAAATATCAATTTAAAGGGAAATAATCTGGGGCTGGATATTGATTTTTTAAAAGAAAATATTAAATTAGTTGAAAATGTTTATGATGAGTATGGGAATCTGATAAAAAAGGCGGGAGATATTTTTTCCAAAGAAGATATTTTTAAACTCAGAAGTGAAGGAATTACAAAAATCTATTATGCCAATGAACTTTCATATATGGGAATATCAATCGGCGATGTTTCTGAAGTCAAAAAAAATATTGAGGAAATTATTATCCGTCAGGCTGAAAATGCAAGTAATTTAGGCATTTCAGAAGAAACCCAAAAGAAGGCAAATCTCGAAGAGAAACTGGTTATTCTTGTCGAAGATGATAAGGGAAGTCAGATGCTGATAGCAAAAATACTGGACAAGCTCAAATGCAGTTATAAGATTGCTGATAATGGACGGGATGCTCTTTCTTATGCGATTCATTACAATCCTCATTTAATCATTCTGGATTTAATGATGCCGAAAATGAACGGGGTAGAGTTTGTGAAACAATACAAGGAGCTTCGTAAAAATTTACTGGCGCCTATTATTGTAACTTCCGGTGTCAATAAACCTGAAATTATTCAATATTTATTAAAAACTAATGTAGTCAAAGATTTTATATTAAAACCTATTGTCGATTTAAAAGGTTTTGTTTTTAAAATTTTAAATTACCTTGTCTGAAAAAATCTCAATTTTTTATAAATAAATTTTTTTTATTGACTTTTTTTCTTTATTTTTTTTATTTAAAAATTAAATTTAAAAGTTATTGATATTAAGAGGTAAAAATGAGATTAAAACGGGTTGCGCTTTTATTTTTTCTATCTTTAGTTATTTGTTCATCTTTTGTTTCGGCTGAGCAATATGATCAGAAAGAGGCTGAAATTGAAATCGATAATGCTTCAAAAGCAATAGCGGAAGCATTAAGCGATCCTAAAACAAGGGATTTTCTTCCGTTTCTATTTGGAGAATCGAAAAAATATTATGAAGAAGCCAGATATTATCTGGAAGAAGAAGAATTTGACTGGTCGGTTTATTTTTCAAAAATGTCGCAGATCATGGCTCAGGCATCTTTATACCGCGCAAAAGCGGAGCTTTTAAAATGGCAGCTAAGGGATGAAGAAATAAAGAAATGGAAAAAAACAGCGACAGCAGGTGAAAAAGGAAATCTTTATCAGGAAAAAATCAAAGCTTTGGAGCAAGAATTTCTAGAAGCAAAATTAAATCTTTTAATGGCTGAAAATAAAATGGAAAAAATGGGTAGGGTTTATATCTTGACAATCAATGATAAAGACCTTTTCATATCCGGAACCTACGCAATCAGTGATAACGGGCAGGCTGTTTTAGATAAAGTTCTTCAGGTGCTTTCTCTTGTGCCTCAATCGAAAATTACAGTAGAGGGGCATACTGCCAAAGCAGATAAAGACAATAACGCCACCATTAAGGCCAATTCAGTCAAAGATTATTTAGTCAGGAGAAGTAAAAATCCTCTGGAAAATATCTGGATAACAGCTTATGGAAATCAAAAACCTTTGGTTATTAATAATAAAGTTCTTCGGGGACCTGAAAATGACAGAATTGTGATCGTTTTCGAGCTGCCTGAAAAAATACATGAATAAGGAGAAAAATATGAAAATCAAACCAATCTTTGCTTTATCTTTTTTAATTATCTTTATGAGCGGGAATCTTTTTGCAGCTGTAAAAAAAAATAAACAGGACGCTGAATCAAAGGTGAAAGTAGCTGAAATCCAATACGATCAAATAAAAAAAGAAGCTCACGATATGGCGCCTAAAGAACTTTTATCTGCTGAGCAAGCACTTAAAAATGCGAAAAAAGAACTGAAAGAAGAAGAATGGCTTTATGCCTATCAGGAAGCGGATAAGGTAATGGCTTATCTTACTTTGATCCGGGCAATTATTGAATATAAAAATGCTTTGAAAGAATATGAAAACTTTAAAAACAGCCAGTGACGGGGTAGCGGGTATGCAGAATAAGAAAATTAAGATCATTTTTATCGTTTTTTTACTGTTTGCAAATATCACAATCTTTGCTGATAGAAAAAGTTCTGATGAAGTTGAAAGTGAAATTGCTCACGCTGAAAAAATGATCAAAAAAACTGAAGCATTAAAACCAGTCAAGGAATTTCCCTATGAACTGGTATTGGCAAAATATTATTTAGAAAAAGCAAAAGAGAACCTTGATGACGGAGATGAAGATATTGCAAGTTATTTTGCCGTTCTTTCAGCAATACAGGGTGAAACGGCTTATTATAAACTTCAGGCCTTTGACCTGAAATGGAAAAGAAAAGAAGAAGAATTAAAACTCTGGAAGAGTCTGGCTGCTGAAAATTCCGGAGAGATGGCAAAAGTTTACCATAAAATGGAAAAAGAAATCAGGCAGACAAAACTCGATTTCGCTGTCATAAATGCGGGTTTTGAAAATGCGGACAATGTTTTTTCCATGATGTTAAAAGATTCTGAAAATCTTATTAAAATTACTTTTTCAATTAAAGATTCAGGAAAAATTGCTCTTTCAGAATGGTTTCAGATTTTAGCCTTAATTCCTGGGATCCAATTAAAAATTGAAAGCCATACTTCAGGGAAAGATAAAGATAACCTTTTATCTACTGCCAAAGGAGAAGCTTTGAAAACTTATCTGATTCAGTCTGGACTTTTTAAGCCGGATCAGATTGTTCTTAATGCTTATGGTAATGAAAAGCCACTTATGAATCAAGACAAGCCTGTTAAGGGAAAAGCGAATGACCGAATTGAAATATTTTTTGAAAAAGAAAAATCTTATCATTTTATTTTTCAAGATGCGCAAATTATTAAAAAACAAAAAAAAGATTTTATTTTTAATGGTTCAGGAATGATTTTATTGAACGAATTTTTGGCAATATTTCTACTTCTTCCCGATCCTTCCCTTTTAATTGAAGGACATACTTCAAACAAGGATCTTGAGAATTCTTCTTTGGCAAAAGCAGTTTTAATGAAAGATTATTTTATTCAGAAAACTGGATTTGCACCTGATAAAATCAAGACAACAGGTTTTGGAGATACGAAGCCTTTGATGAACGGAAGCAAACCTGTAAAGGGGAAAAATAATGACCGAATGGTTTTATCGATTTTAGTAAAAGATAAAATTGTTTCTCTTTTGCTAAATGATTCGGAAATGATTCAAAAAGGCGGTTTTTCGGCAAGAATCAGTGAGGAAGGGAAAAAAAACCTCAATGAGCTTGTTCAAATGATTAAAAATAACGCCGTAGAGAAAGCAAGAATTAATATCGAGGGTTTTACCGACAAGTACGATAAAAACAATTCTGAGTCCGAATTGAAGGCAAATTTGATACGCGATTATCTGGTGGAAAATGGGAAAATTCCTGTTGAAAAAACAACACTTTATCCACTCGGAAATAAAAAACCTTTAAAAGTTGATGGAAAAGTCTTAAAAGGAGTTGATAATAACCGTGTTGAAGTTTCTTTTGCCGTAGGGAAAAAATACCTTCTCGGGATTCATGATAATGATCTTTTTATCAAAAAATCTTTTCTGATCAGTGAAAGCGGCAAATCTTATCTTGATAAAGTACATTATCTTCTTTCTTTGATTCCAAATGCTAAAATATTGATTGAAGGTCATACTTCAGGAAATGATAAAAATAACTCTGTTTCAGAGTCAAAAGCAAGTGCGATCAGAGATTATTTTGTGAATGTCAAAAAAGTATCGGATGGGAGCATTTCTATCAAAGCTTATGGAAATTTGAAACCTATAGAAATGAACGGGGTTGAAAAAAAAGGCGCCCTCAATGACAGGGTTGTGATTATTATTGAACTTCCCAAATCGGAAGCGGAAAAATAAATTTTAAATTAATAAGGCTGCGGATTTAACTCCGCAGTTTATTTATTTTTCAAATGCTCAAATTTTTCTTCTGAATTGTTTTATCTCTGGCAAGTTATTAAATTTTTATCCTAGAAAAGGATGTATCTTGAATGAATGAAATTTTTCAGACAGAAGAAGAAAGCGAACTCGAAAAAAATCTTTTATTAAGACCTGAGAGTTTTGAAAATTTTATTGGACAAAATCGGAATATTGATAATTTGAAAGTTTTTATTCAGGCTGCCAAAATGAGAAAACAGGTTTTAGATCATGTTCTTTTAAGCGGATCACCAGGACTTGGAAAAACAACTCTCGCCCGGATTATTGCCAATGAAATGAAAGGAGAGCTTGTGGCTACCAGCGCTCCAGCACTTGAAAAAACAGGGGATCTTGCGGCTGTTTTGACAGGGCTTGAAAAGGGGAGCATTCTATTTATTGATGAAATTCACCGTTTAAGACCGGCGCTTGAAGAATTGCTTTACAGCGCTATGGAAGACTTTAAGATTGATATTATGATTGGGCAGGGAGCCGGGGCAAAAACAGTTGAACTGAATTTAAACCCTTTTACATTGATAGGGGCAACAACCCGGGCGGGAATGCTTTCCACACCTCTCCAGACCAGATTCGGGATTCAGCTCAGGCTGGAGTTTTATGAGCCGGAAGATCTTGAAAAAATTCTTGCCAAAAAAGCAGAAGTTTTAAAAATAAAAATTGCTGAAAACAGTAAAAATGAAATCTCAAAACGCTCCAGAGGAACTCCTCGAATCCTTTTAAAGCTATTAAAACGCGTGTGGGATTTCAGTATGGTTGCCGGTCAGAAAGAAATTGACATTCATATTACCCGCAAAGCTTTAGAGAGGATGGGAATAGATGAAAACGGGCTTTCTTTAGAAGATAAAAAGATTCTTGAGATTATTGTTAAAAACTATGATGGAGGGCCTGTCGGGCTTCAAACCATAGCCATATCTATGGGAGAAAGCGAAGATGGAATTCAGGATGTTTATGAGCCTTTTTTAATTCGGGAAGGATTTATTAAAAAAACACCCAAAGGCCGTATGACTACAGCAAAAGCCTATGAATATCTTGGTTATTCGAAAAATCAGGAAAGCTTATTTTAGAGGAAAAAATGGTATCAAAGCAGTTTATTCTTAATATGATCAATAAATTTTTTCTTTTTATAGAACATTTAAGTTTTATTGTCACATTTTTTGGAATTATGCTTTTAATCACTTTTCTGACGACTGGTTCTGAATTTCTGGTGATTCATTTTCTGGATACAATTTTTATTTTTATTATTGTGAATAAAATTATTTATGGTTTTTTTAACATTGCTTATCAAAAAGGAGTTCAAAATAAACTCACTGAACTTTTATTTGGAATCCTTCTCCTTCTTTTTTATCTGGCTATCCGTTATATTCTCGAATTGGATCTTCCTGAAGGTTTAAAAGCGGTATTTGAAAAATTTGCGATTTTTTTAAGGGCGATTACTTATTTTATTTATTTGGTAATCAATAAAGAAAAAATACTTTTCTATACTAAAACTATCCGGTTAAATCCAGCTCAGACTTTTACTTTCGGATTTATTTTTCTCATCATGCTGGGAATCTGGCTTTTATCCCTTCCTTATGCTACTGTCAAACCGGTTGCTTTTGAGGATAGGGTTTTTATCTCGACTTCGGCAGTCTGTGTGACAGGATTGGCTACTATTGATATTAGTACCCATTTTACTCTTTTTGGGCAGTCTGTTATTCTTTTTCTGATTCAGGCAGGAGGATTGAGCATTGTTACTCTCTATAATTTTCTCCTTATCTTTTCGGGTGAAAAAATTGAATTCCGTCAAAGACGCTTTTTACTCGAACTTTTTAATCAAAAAAACTTTCAGATTCTTAAAAAACTTTTGAATATGATTATTCTTTCTACTCTTGTCATTGAGCTGATTGGCGCTTTCCTTATTTTTATTTCTATTTCCGGAATGGAAATGCCGCAAAGAATCTTTTTTTCTATTTTCCATTCTATTTCAGCATTTTGTAATGCCGGTTTTTCCACGCTTCCCGATAGTTTGATGACATATTACAGTTATTTTAATATTAATGTGATTATTATAGGCTTAATTATTGCAGGAGGAATCGGCTTCCCTGTGCTTTTTGAACTGAAAGAAAACCTCTTTAGAAGAAAAAAATATTCTTTAAATACCCGGATTATTCTGATCATGACACTTATTTTAATACTTCTGGGGACTTTTATGTTTTTTGTCGAAGAATACCATCATGCTTTGAAAGATTTAAATATTTTTGATAAATTTCTGGCGTCTTTATTTCAATCGGTAACAACCAGAACAGCCGGTTTTAATACAATTGATTTTTCAAATCTTCAGCCCACCACTTATCTTTGGACAATTGTTTTAATGTTTATCGGAGCTTCTCCCGCATCTATCGGAGGCGGACTCAAGACAACCACTTTTTTCCTCAATATTGCGCTTATCTACACGATTTTTAAAAAACAGAATCAGGAAGTTACTCTTTTTCAAAGAAAAATCAACAATGATATTTTCCTGACAGCCGCATTTCTCTTTTTTTCAAGGGCTGGTTTTATTTTTCTTTTTACTATGGTGCTTTTTTACAACGAGACTATTGATTTGCTCAAAATTCTTTTTGAGGTTGTTTCAGCCTTTTCCACAGTAGGGCTTTCAACTGGAATTACTTCTTCTCTCAGTGTGTCAAGTAAATACATCATTGTTTTTACCATGTTTATAGGAAGAATCGGAATCCTGAATATGCTTCATGTTTTTTCAAAAAACAAGGCGGGAGCGGAAAATAATTTTGAATATCCGGAAGGATATATTTTAACGGAATAAATTTACCGGTTCTTATCCACTCCATTTTTTTCACAAAGAGAGGTCACGGGGCAGGAAGAGCAAAAAGGGGAGACAGGTTTGCAAATTGTCTGACCAAAGGCAACCAAAAGAGTATTGATAAAAGGATAAATTTTTTCCGGAAGTTTATCCATCAGTGCAAATTCTGTTTTTTCAGGAGTATCGGTTTTTACAATTCCCAATCTATTACTGATACGGTGAACATGAATATCAACACACACTGCGGGTTTTTTATATCCTAGTGAAAGAACCAGATTGGCTGTTTTTCTTCCGACTCCTTTAAATTTCAGGAGTTCATCCAAATTGTCCGGGACTTTTCCTTGATAATCTTTGATAATTTGAAAACTGATTTCATGGATTGTTTTCGCTTTATTCTTATAAAATCCCACAGGATAAATCAGTTTTTCAAGTTCTGGAAGGGGAATGGAAAGTATTTTTTCAGGCGTATCCCCTTTATTAAAAAGAGAATGTACTGCTTTTGTTGTCACTTCGTCTTTGGTACGAAGACTTAAAAGGGTAGCAATGAGAATCCGATAAGGAGATTCTCCCATTTCAGCCATAAAAGAAAGAACAGGGGGATTCCATAAAGGATAGTTTTTCTCTAAAATCGAAAGGACTTGAATAAAAGAGTCCGGAGTTATCATAAAAAAATCAGACTTTTTTTCTATTTGAAGAGAAATAACAGTTATGCTGGTTAATTTTTCTCATTAAGGCAGGACTAAAAACTTTTAATAAAAATTTCTGACTATTCATAACAACCACAGTTAAAAGGCTCATAAAAGCAAAACTGTAAATAATATAAGTCAAAATAGTCAATGTTGTGCCAAATTGTTTTACTCCCAAAGAGCTGTAGAGAAAGATTCCTGAAACAATAAAAATAGTCATAAGAGACAAAGCTAAAATCTTGAGTATATTTTTACGGGATTCTTTTTTGTTAATTTTATAAGCTACATTGCTGTAAATATCATTTTGATATTCCACAGACCTGTATTTTCGCCCCATTCTGTTTAAAAGTTCATCTAAATGGTCCATTTTCCTAATCCCCGTTTTTTTAATTTTTCTTTCAGTAAATCTTTTCCCCTTTTAATCAGGGATTTAATTGTATTGGTCTTTATTCCGCTCACTTCAGCAATCTCATCATAAGAAAACTGCTCAAAAAAATACATAATCAAAGGAAGTTGATATTTATCTTTCAGCGCCTTTAATTCTTCCCAGAGAGTTTTATAAATTTCTTTTTCAAAAATTTCTTCATTTTTTTCAAAAAAAAAATCTTTTACTTCCTGTCTTTTTTTTAAAAAGCTTTTTTGCTGTTTTAAATAATCTATTCCCATATAATAGGCAATATGAATCAGCCAGGCTCTAAAACTTTCCTTTTTTTTCAGCTCTTTTATTTTATAAAAAACCTTGATCCAAACTTCCTGTATGAGATCATCCAGATCTGAGGGATTATTAGAAAATCTCAAAAGGACTCTATAAACCAAAGCATTGTACTGTTTTATGAGTGGTTCTAAAGCTTCTTTATGACCATTTATTAAAGCTTCAATCCATTCAATTTCATTTTCTATCACTACTCACCTTATTACTTAATAGATAAGAAAGAATAATAGCAATTCCAATTCCCAGGGGAAGACCGCCTGCTAAAAGTTCAAATCCGTAAGCTTTGTTTATTAAAAATACAATCGTGATCACTAATCCTGAAAATGCTATGATAAAACCTGTAACAATAAATATGAGATTCCAATTCAAATTCATTGGCTTGTAAATTCCTTTTTCGATTAAAAGCATTTTTTGTTTGTGAAAAAAGTAAAAAAGGGAAAGAAATAAAAGAGAGCCGAATAACACTCCAATAATGGGAACAATGGAAAGGATAATTTGAGAGGCTTCAGATGGAAGACTGCCTTTTTCAATTATTTTTGCCAGTTCTGAAAGAGTTTTAGGGCTTAAATCCACTGATGTTTCTGAAATCAAATCCATTAGATTCTCCTTATCTTTTAAGATAATAAATTTAATAAAAATCCTACACTATTAATGAAATAATTCACTTTTTTTAGTTAAAATATTCCATTTATACTCAATGTAATGTTTAATCATTTTTTTTAATTCTTCATCAATATTCTTAAATCTGGACTGAATGGCAAGATATTCATCGATCTTAGAAAAATCCGGTTTATTTTGAATATGATAAGTATTATTTTCAAATTCATAAATCGGAAAAACTCCTGATTCAGCAGCCAGACGGGAAATCTTTACTGAATATTTTTCAGCATAACCTTGACCAGTAGGACAGGGAGAAAAAATATGAAGAACAGAAGGTCCATCGGTTGAAACAGCTTTTTTTACTTTATTTTCAAGATCTTCCGGAAATGCAATTGTGGCAGATGCGGCATAAGGAACATTATGAGCGGCGATAATTTCTAAAAAGTCTTTTTTAGGCTGTTCTTTCAGATTGGGTGAAGGAGTCGTGGTAGTTTCTGTAAAAAGAGGGGTTGCAGACGATCTTTGAACCCCTGTATTCATATAAGCTTCATTGTCATAACAAATATATGTGAAGGGAAGGTTTCTTTCCAAAGCGCCTGAAAGAGACTGAAGACCTATATCAAAAGTCCCTCCATCCCCGGCCCAGACAATGACCCGGAAATCTTTTTCTTTCTTTGACATGAGTGCGTAATGGATCCCTGTAGCCATAGCGCTTCCAGCGGCAAATGCAGAGTGGACTGCCGGGAAATTTAAAGTTCTGTATGGATAAGGTCCTGCGATCACTGACCAGCAGGAGGCAGGAATCACCATTACTGTTTTCTCAGGAAAATGTCTGGAAGCAAGATTCATGGCTATTGTTGCTCCGCATCCTGCACAAGCTTGATGCCCGCTATTTATTCTAGGATTTTTAAGGTACATAAAAATTCCTTGTTATTTTTTGATTTAAAAAAATTGAATCTTATATAAAGACGCAAAATTAAAAAAAAAGTTGCAATAATTTTTAAAAAAAATTTAAGGAAAATAAAATTGACCGAAAATCTAAATTGGAGTAAGGAAATTCCGAAACCAATAAAAAGGAAGAATCAGATGCAGACTTTAAAAAACAATCTGAGTAAAGCCAAAGAACTTCTGAATACAGGAAGTTATGATGAAGCCATTTCTCTTTATCAGGATATTCAAAAAGAAGACAGTGAAAATAAAGCTGTTTTTATGGGGCTGGGAAAAGCGTATCTTGAAAAAGAAATGTGGGAAGAATCTCTCTATTCTTTTCTAAGAGCAGAGGTTTTAAATCCTTCGGTAGAAGTTTATCTTTCTATCGGAATTTTGTTTTATAAAAAGAAAAACTACAGAAAATCAATTGAATATTATGAAAAAGCGGAAATTCAGAAAAGCGGAATGTTTGAAATATATTGGAACAAAGCTTTAGCGTATGAAAAATTAAAAATGCTCAAAGAAGCTGTTTTCTCTTTTATTCAAGCTTATGAAACTAATCCGAAAAGTGAGCTTGCCAGAAAAATTGCGCCTATGGCATTGGAAGCAAAACTTTTTCAAGAAGCAGTTCGTTTTTACCGTATTCTGATCCAGAAAGAAGAGCATTCGCTTTATTATGCTGAGTTAGGTCTGGCTTATATGGAGCTTGGAAACTATGAAGAAAGTAAAAAAGCTTATCAGAAAGCAAAAGAATTATCAAAACTTTCAGGAAAATATCCAAAAATAGATGACTTGACATTTGATGATTTTATCGATCAATACCCTGATTTAGAAAATCAAATTGAAAATACGATTCAAAAAATTGAAAAAGGGATGGCAGAATACCATGATTATTTTGATCTTGGAAATATGCTTTTTATAAAAGGCGATTATCAGAAATCAGCCGATCATTTCAAACAAGCCCGGGATATTTATGTTCATAAACTCCTTTTAAGATTATAATTTAAACTGAATGGGGATTTTCCCCTTTCAGTTTAAAGGTAATTGAAAATTTCGAAGAGGTGGGAAATAACAATCTGATCTTTTCCAAATTCCTCGATAAATCTTTCTTTTTTAAAGATTCCTTCGATCGCAATAAAAGGAATATCGCTTGCTTTTGATCTTTGACCGTCTTTAATTGAATCCCCGATAAAAAGAATTTCATCTTTCTTTAAACCGGTTTTTTTGATAAAATAGTCAAAATGGGCTTTTCCTTTTTCAAAGTTCTTTTTATGCCCCATAATGAGTTCAAATTTAATACTTTCTTTTTCAAGAATCTTTTCAATAACATGAGGGTAATTTCCGGATGAAATTGCCAGAATGTAATTTTTTTTGTTTAATTCCATTAACACATTTCGAATTTCTTCATGAAATCCATCGTCTAAACGGGAATCCAGTTTTTTGGTCTCAAATTCATAGACTACTTCGTTATTTAATTTTCCATTTGGCATAATGATTTCAATCTGTTTCTCAAAAGCGATCCCTGATGTTTCTATATAAAGTTTTTCACCTTCTTCAACAGAAATTTGTGGATAATACTGATGAAGGAGTTTTCCGGCCAGAATCCTGAAATCATCCATAGTATCGATAAGAGTGCCATCAAAATCAAAAATAATCCCTTTGATCATTTAAAACTCCATAAATAATAACAAAGCGTTCAAAAGAACGCTGATATTATGATTTTTGATAATAGTAATAAGCGTTGATATCTGTCCATCTTGGTTTTCCAGGTTCATTCAGTTTCATTTTTAAAGTATCGCCGTCTAATTCAAAGATCCCTAAAACCTCGCCCTTTCCTCCGTCACCATAAGTGTGTTCAGTTACTTGAATATCTATTTCATGAGGAGTAACACTTTCATTTGTTTTAAAAGTTCCTGAAAACTTAACATTGTACATGGGAAGTTCGCCGTTAAAACTTCCATTTTCCCTGAATTCATAACTGAACCCTGCCAACACTCCAACAGTAATCTGCCATTTTCCTATAATTTTAGATGCCATAAATCCTCCTGAAAAATTTTCTTAAAATTTTGAAAGCACTATTAAAAATATAATATTTTGTAAAATAAGGGAAAAAAAATATAAAAAAATATTTTAGGAAATGAAAAAATAGGTTAAATTTTTAGAACTTATTTAAAAAATAAAGGAAATAACATGCTCCCGATAAAAGGAATTCGTGCTCTTTCTCTCATTGATTATCCAAAACACCTTTCAGCAGTTCTTTTTCTGGGCGGATGTAATTTTAAATGTCCTTTCTGCCATAATTATGATTTAGCTGTTTATCCTGAAAAAATGGAAAATCTGGATGAAAACTCTGTTTTTTCTGAACTGGAAAGAAGAAAAAAAATACTGGAAGCTGTTGTTATTACAGGGGGAGAGCCTCTTCTTTATCCTGAAGTGATTGCTTTTATTGCTCAAATTAAAAAAATGGGATATCTTGTAAAGGTAGATACAAACGGCTATACACCTGAGCTGCTTGAAAAAGTGATTGAAACGGGAAGTGTTGATTTTATTTCCATGGATATTAAAACAGCGCTTGAGACTGAAAAATATTCAAAAGCTGCCGGCATAAAAGTAGATATAGAAAAAATCAAACAATCAATCCAAATACTTTTGAAAAATCAGGTAGAATATGAATTCCGTACAACTTGGATTTCAAAATTTGTGAGTTTTGAAGATATTTTGCAAATTTGTTCTTTTATTTTACCCGCTCAAGCTTATTATATCCAGCAGGCTAATGAGGGTCTTGAAGAATTTCAGGGACCTGAAATCAGGGAAATTGAAAAAAAATCTTTAATCATCAAGGAGAAATTTAAAGATTTTAATTTATTTATCCGTTAATTTCATGGAATAAGACTTATCTCAAGGATATTGATTTGCCTGTAATTTTAGCACTTATTTTGATTTTCAGCGGATGTTCTTCAGAAAAAAAAGAAGAAAAAAAGATTACTCTCTATCAATCTGATCTTTATTATCATAATCTTGTTGTACCGATTAAAAGAGTCTGGCTTTTAAACGCTTCAAAAGAGCAGTACCGGAATAAAAAACTTGCCTTTCAGCAGGTGGAACTGCAGTTTGAATATTCAAAAGAAAACTATGAACTTCTAAAAGAAATAGAAGAAAAAGATTATCTGATTCAAGAAAAAATGACAAAAATGCTTTCTTGGGTTTTGGATGAAGAAGTGGATACGAAAGAGAAAAAAAGCCGGTTTGAAAATCAGATACGAGATGAAATAAACAGCGGGCTTGAAAAAGGAAAAATCCTTAAAGTGACTATTTTATCTAAAAAACCTGTTTTAAATATTTATTCTTTCGGAACCTTGCTTTTTAAGCTGAAAGTCAGAAATTCTTCTTCTATTGTCATAGTCCGATTAGAAATCGGAATCGGCTATGGTAAAAACCGCGATGAAATGATTGAGGAAATTGTTTCCCGTGATCTTCAGATTAAAGATTTAATTTTTACTCTGATGAGTTCTAAGTATTATGACGATATTGATTCAGTGGATAAGCTGAACGCATTGAAAATTGATATTTTAAATATTTTTAATTCAGTTCTCAGTTCAGGTGTTATTGAAGAAGTCTATTTTCTGGATTTTAATCAAAATAAAATGAATTGATTTTATACTTTCACCTTCTATTTGAAAATCACACTAAGTTATTATTATATTTAAGAGCAAAATCTCATTTTATAAATTCAGAATCAGCCGATATATGAATTTAACGATATACCGGGAGGGGCGAATGGCAGAAGAATTAAATGACGAAGAATCAAAAGAAGAAGGCGGGATATCCGAACAGCCGTCCGGAGGCTTTTTATCAAAAGGAATTGTAAAAATATTAATGATAGTCGCTTCCTTTCTGGTAGGTGTTATCCTTATGGTTTTAGTTTCTAATATTGTTTTTAATATCAGGGAAAAAGGTTCTCAAAAAGAGGAAGAAGTAATCTGGTCTCCGGGTGTAACCCCAAAAAAGCCTGCTTACCAGACTCTGGGGCTTGATCCTTTTAAAATTAATTTAAACGATCCGACAGGGACGATGCCTGGAATACTCCAGCTTGAAATTGCCCTTGCGTATGAAAAAAATAATGTTAAACTTCAGACTGAACTATTAGACAGGAAACTTCAAATCCGTGATAAAATCATTACGCTTTTATCATCAAAAACTTATGAAGATCTGAATACTCCTGATAAAATAGCTGACTTAAAAAAACAGATCAAAAATCAAATCAATACCCTTTTAATGGAAGGAATTATTGAAGAAATCTATGTATCTAGTTTTGATGTGATTACACGGACTTAATAAGGAATAATCAAAAAGGGTTTTTAATATGAATGATGCTCTTTCTCAAAGTGAAATAGACGCTCTTTTAACAGTGGTTACCAGTAATGAAGGAAGTGGGGGAGCTCTTGGCGGCGGTGGAGGCGGTGACTCCAGCGGATTTGATTTAGGCAGTCTTGGAGATCTTTCCTCGATACTCAATTCCGGCGGCGGCGGTGATTTCACTCCTCATTATGAAAAAAGCAAAAAAGTCAAGATGTATGACTTTAAAAGACCGGATAAATTTTCAAAAGATCAAATTCGTACTCTTCAAATGATCCATGAAACTTTTGCCCGTCTGACAACAACTTCTTTGTCTGCTCAGCTTCGGCTTCTTGTTCATGTCCATGTGGCTGCGGTAGAACAGCTGACTTACGAAGAGTTTGTCCGTTCCCTACCAAACCCGTCCACTCTAGCCATGATTAACATGGAGCCTCTGAAAGGAAGCAGTATTTACGAAATGGACCCTACTGTTACATTTACAATGATAGACCGTCTTTTTGGCGGTACAGGTGCGGCTATTAAATTGAACCGTGAATTGACAGATATAGAAAGTACAGTTATTGAAACAATTATTGTCCGTATTTTGAATAATTTAAGAGAAGCATGGGCAAATGTCATCGATCTTCGTCCAAGGCTTGGAAACATTGAAACCAATCCTCAGTTTGCTCAGATTGTACCTCCTAATGACATGGTCGTTTTGATTACTTTTGAAACCAAAATAGGCGATGTGGAAGGAATGACCAATTTTTGTATTCCATATATTACCATTGAGCCGATTATTTCAAAACTGAGCGCCCAGTACTGGTATTCAAGTGTCAGAAAAGGACTCACTCAGGAAAACTTCAATATTATTAAAGACAATCTGGTAGATGCGAATATCGATGTCAGCGCTGAACTGGGTGAAACGGAAATTACCCTGAAAGAAGCGTTGGAATTGAACCCTGGAGATGTGGTAAGGCTTTCAGGGCATAAAATATCAAGCGATATTCTTCTGAAAATCGGAAAAAAACCTAAATTCAAATGTAAACCCGGGATTTTTGGAAAAAGAATAGCGGTTCAGGTAATCGATAATTATGACAAAGGCGGAATATTAACTCTTGAAGATCTCATGAAAGGAGGAGAAAAATAATGGGTGGAAACGGATTATCTCAAAATGAAATAGATGCGCTTTTAGGAACAGTCGATGATGATATATTAAGCTCCGGTTCCGGTAATGAAATGAATCTTTCTTTTGAAAATGTCAATCAAAATATCAATATTGGAAAAGATAAAAAGGATATTGAAGATATTAACCAATTTATTAATAATGCCCTGCTTTCAGGAATTGGTGTTATTGGTGATTTGACTGAAACAAACGCAAATGTATTTGGCGCCAAGTCGCTTTTTAAAGATTCTGATCAGGTAGTGACTTCAGTGAAGGGCAAGGCTGTTACCGTAGGGATGAGAACCAGGGGAATCTTAAACGGGGAACTTCTTTTAATTTTTGAAGAAAAAGGAATTCTTGCTCTTGCTGATAAAATGCTGGGGCAGGAAGGAAATACTCTGACTGATATTGTTGTCAATACGCTGGGTGAAAGTTTCAGTAAGTTTTTTAAAGAAATATTTAACTGGATTAAAAAATCCTATAATCAAACCGTGGATGGCGATATTCCAAAAATAAATATTTATGATAATCCGATTGATATTGAATTTTCATCTAAACAGGCTGTAGAAGTCTCTTTCTCCATCAGATTGGATAATAAAGACATTAATTGTATTCTTGCGGTTCCAGCGACAATGGCAAAGGAAATTTTAAACCTTGCCTTAAAGGGCGGAAAAGAAGAATCCAGTTTTCAGAATAAAGAAAAATCATCTTCGCAGGAAAAAAACAAGCAGATTGATGCCCGTCCCGTTCAATTCAGCCGTCTGGATGAGTCAAACAACAAACTTCCTTTGGGAAATATTGAAATCCTTTTAGATGTATCGATGCAGGTAACGGTTGAACTGGGACGGACAAAAATGAGAATCCGTGAAATCTTGGGATTGGGGGAAGGTTCTATCATAGAGCTTCAGAAACTGGCAGGCGAGCCGGTTGATATCCTGGTCAATCAAAAACTGATTGCAAAAGGCGAGGTTGTTGTCATTGATGAATATTTTGGAGTCCGAATTACTGAAATTATCAATACAACGGAAATGCTGGGTCTTATGAGTCCTCAAGAAGAAGGTATGTAATAAAAATTATGGAAAAAGGAAAAGAGCTTACGGTAGAAATAAAGGAAATGAGTCCTTATGGAGTCGGTGTTGCCTATTTAAATTCGGGGATACAGGTAGAGGTTCCAAAAACATATAAAAATGAAAAGGTTCAGATAGAGCTTTTAGAAAAAATCAGGGATCGTTTTCCTGAAATCTGGACTGCGGTATTAAAAAAAATAATTGAACCTTCAAAGGAAAGAGTGGTTTCTTACTGCCAGCATTCTGAGGTATGTCAGGGATGCCATCTGGATACTATTCAATATGAAAATCAAGTTGCTTTTAAAAAAGAATGGGCAAAAAGTTTTTTTGACGGCGCTGAAATTAATTTTATTGAAGCAGAAAAATTTTTAGGTTACAGAAACAGCTCTACTTTTATTTTAAAAAAAAAAGAAGAAGAGTTGGAGATAGGTTTTTTTCACAAGGGACGCTTTGTTCATATTGTAGATTGTCCTACCTGTCCTGAGATTTTTACAAAGATCAATAAAACTCTTTCCAGACTGGTAAAAGAGCAGCCTATTTCAATTTACGAACCGGAACAAAACAAAGGCTTTATTAAAGCTGTTTCTTATAAGTACAGTTTTTCTGAAAACAAGGTAATGGTCATCTTTCATACAAAAAATACATTTTTTAAGCATAAAGAATTTATTCAGGCTTTGAAGAATGAACATCCTGAAATTGTTTCCGTTTATCAGAAAAAAGAAGACGATAAAGAAGGACGGAAAACATTTAAGGAAAAAAAAGCCTTAATAGAAAAAATTGACGGAGATTTTTATTTAGTAGATGTTTTCCCGAATTTAAACTTAAAGTTTCAAATTACGGCCGAAAGTAATTTTTCTCCCAATCTTTTTCAAAAAGAAAAAATTTATCAGTCTATTATTCAGGCTTTTCAATTTAAAGGGCATGAAAAACTTTTGGATCTTTTTTCAGGAAGCGGGCTTTTCAGCATTGCAGCTTCAAAAAATGTAAAAATGGTTTTTGGTATTGAAAAAGATTTAAGCGGAATGAATGAAGGTGTTTTTAACGCAAAACTCAACCGGCTGGAAAATACTCTTTTTATTTCAAAGAGAATAGAAAAAATTAAAGAACTGAAAGATATTGCAAAAGAAGAGTTTCAGGCGTTAATCATTCAGATGCCTTTTAACAAACCCCTTCATAACGAACTCATGGAATTTCTGGAAGAAAAAAATATTGAAAAAATAGTTCTGGTTTCAATTTTTCCTGAAAATTTAAAAATAGAAATTAAAAAATTCAAGGAAATGGGATATAGTGTTTCTCAAATTCAAGTTTTTGATATCTTGCCGGAAACTTATCATATTGAAAGTGTTGTAATCTTTCAGAAAAAGAAAAAAATTACCAGAAAAATAAATAAAAATCAAAAATCTGAAGAAAAAACTCAAACCAATAAAAAAATTGTCATTAGAGCAAAAAAATAAAAAAGCGGGAAGAATAATCCCGCCGCTTATTTTTTAAGAAAGAAGTTGAATACTTTTAAGAGAAAGAAGCAAGCGCTTCGCTTTCACTGTCAAAAATATCAAAGAAACTTGTCAATTTTGTCAGTTCAAAGACTTTCTTTACGGAAGCGTAAACATTAATAATTTTGAGCGCTCCGCCGACTTTTTTGAGATTGGAAAGACTAGAAATTAAAACTCCAATTCCAGAACTATCGATGTAGCTTACTTTTTCGAGATTAATGATGATTTGTCTTTTTTCCTCATCAATGAGCTGTTTGATAGTGTCCTTGATATCTGGAGCATTATAAAGGTCAATTTCTCCATTGATATCAAGAAGGATTACTCCTCCATCCTCTCTTCTATTGATTTCCATAAGACCTTCCTCCTTGGTTAAATTAAGCAATTACAAATATATTAAATAATTGTTATTTATAAAAATTTTCTTTTATAAATTCGGTATTTTAATCTCTATAATTTAAAATTATAGTTTAAAACATTATAAAAAATAAAAATTGACCCCTTATAAAGTCAAATTTATTTTAAAAAATACATTTATTGTAAAAATTCATTCCACTCAGTGTCAGCAGAAAACTCAATTCCGGAATACCCCCCAAGGTACTGATTACTGTTAATTCCTATGCTTCTATATTCTGTTTTTCCGTTTCTCCATCCCTGAATCACAACCTGGTTTAAACTTGCAATTAGGGTTTCCTTGTAGGGATAAGATGATTGTTTAATGAATTCATAAAAATCTTTAAACGAGTTATCTAAAGTAGGAATAGAATCAGAGGTAAAAAGTGTTTTTTGAGCTGTTTTATTGGCGGAATTATTGCTCCATGTGATGAAATCTTGTAAACTTCCCTGACTGGATGAGCTTATATCAAGATTATTTAAATCATAAACATTTAAAGAAACATTACTGGTTTGACTATAGGTCTCCTGATAGGATAAAACGGCGGTAAGGGTATAGTCCAAAGGTCGCCGGTAAGAGTCTTTGAATCGGGTCAGAAATTTTTTATAATTCCATCCAGTGCCGGGAACCAGGTTTGGGGAAGCAATAAAAAGAGAAGTGAGTCCGTTTTTCTTAAAAGACCAGAGTGTTTCAAGTGTTCCTTGAATACAGGCATCAAATGCGACAACAGTTAAATTTTTTGTACTTAAAGTTTGAGCGATTAAATCATTTGCCAGATATCCGCTGGAAAGCCCATTGTCTGTGTCATCGTCCATTCCTTTGACCGTGCTTTTATAGCCATCCGCATGTCCCCAAAGGATTAAAGCATAATAATCAGTTGGATAGTTTGTTTTCCCAAAATCGACGAAATCTGAAAGAGTAGAAGCGGAAAGCATATTGACTTCTGTATTGGAAATATTTTGAACAATATTATAACCGCCGATGGTTGCAGTCAGGTATTCTGAAACAATATCGGAAGTATTGTTTGGGTCGTATTTGATTTTTAACAGTTTGGTATAAGCTCCTGATCGATCCCATAACACGATGATGTTGATTTCATCTTCCAAATCAACTCCTTCCAATTCGTTAATATCGAAATAGGTATAATCATGAAGGCTGTTGTCTCCATTCATATAAACCATAATTGTCCATGTTTTTTTCTGATATTTTCCGCTGGTAAATGCATCTGAATAAAAAGTTTTATCCTGAGATGTCTGCATACAGCCTGTAAAAAGAAAAAAAAGTGAAAAGATGAAACTATATTTTTTTAAAGATTTATTGAACATTTTATTCCTCCGAAAAAATTTCTCACTTTTCAGTACAATTTTTAGTGAGATATTTATTAAATTTAACTTAAAATAATAAACAATCTAATTTTTTTTAATAGAAAGGAGAAGAATCATGACAGAGGATATTCAGAAGTTAAACGAAAAAGTTTCAGAAAAAAAAGCCGTCATTTCTTCGATTAAAAGTGAAATAGCACGAATCATTGTAGGACAGGATTATATGGTCGAGAGAATCCTGATTGGTCTTTTCACGGATGGGCATATTCTATTGGAAGGAGTTCCAGGGCTTGCTAAAACTCTTTCAGTGGAAACGACTGCAAAAGTGATCGGGAGTTCTTTTAAAAGGATTCAGTTTACCCCGGATCTTCTTCCGGCAGACATACTGGGAACCGAAGTTTATTACCAGAAAACAGGCGAATTTGTCACCAAAAAAGGACCTGTTTTTCATAATGTCATTTTGGCAGATGAAATCAACCGCGCTCCTGCGAAAGTGCAGTCTGCGCTTTTAGAAGCGATGCAGGAAAAACAAGTTACTTTGGGAAGCCAGACTTATTATCTTGAAAAACCTTTTATTGTTTTAGCTACCCAAAATCCTCTTGAACAAGAAGGCACCTATCCGCTTCCAGAGGCTCAGCAGGATCGTTTTATGATGAAATTAAAGGTTCAATATCCAAAAAAGGAAGAAGAAAAGCAAATTTTGAACCGGCTGACCGAAGGGGTTAAAATTGAAAACATTCCGTTGAAAAAAATAATCGGCAATAAAGATATTCTTGAAATCCGTGAAATTGTCAGAAGTATTTATATAGATGATAATTTAAAAAATTATATTTTGGATATTGTTTTTAAAACGCGTGAAAAATCAGATTATATCCAATATGGTGTTTCTCCGAGAGCTTCTTTAAATCTTGTCATGGCATCCAAGGGAAAAGCTTTTATCGAGGGGCGGGGATATGTGGTTCCGGATGATATTAAAGCCGTAGTTTACGATATTTTAAGACACAGGCTTTTACTCAGCTATGAAGCTGAAGCTGAAGGCATGAGTGTGGAAGAAGTGATTGCCGGTATTCTTGAGAAAATCAAGCTGATTTAACTCGAAATTATTAAGAAAAAGGAAAAAATGACATGCTTCCAAAAGAGATGATTCAAAAAATAAGAAAGATTGAAATTCAATCCAACCAGCTTGTTGAAGAAGTCTTTTCAGGAAAATATCATTCCCTTTTTAAGGGAAATGGTCTTGAATTCCAGGATATCAGAGAATACGCCTTTGGGGATGATATCAGGAGCATCGACTGGAAAGTAACGGCAAAATATTCTAAACCTTATATTAAACAATACAAGGAAGAGAGAGAGCTCAATCTTTTTCTTCTGATCGATATGTCTTCCTCCACATTTTTTGGGCGGAAAAAAGAGTTTATATCCGAGATAGCGGCTACTTTGGCATTTTCAGCTGTCAAAAACAATGACAAGGTCGGCGCTGTGATTTTTACGGATAAGGTAGAAAAATTGATACCGTCCAAAAAAGGAAAAAAGCACGCTCTTTCAATTATCGCATCGATTCTGAATACTGAACCGCAAAGTAAGAAAACCGATATTCAAGAAGTGCTTCGTTTTTTTAAAACTTTTGAAAAAAAGCGGAGCATCGTCTTTCTGATATCTGATTTTTTTGATAAAGACTATGAAAAAGAAGCGGCTGTAACGGCTCAAAAACATGATCTGATTTTAATCCGAGTGATGGAAAAAGCGGAACAAAAACTCCCTAAGGGCGCTATTTTCAGTTTCCAGGATATGGAAACAGGAGAGGAAATTGTTTTAGATAACCTGAAAAATGAAATCCCTTTGAAGCTGGATTTGAAGTTTAAAAACTTTATCGAAATTGAAACTGAACAAGATTTTGTCAAACCTCTTTCGATTTTTTTCAAGCGCAGGAGAAGAAAATGAAATTTTTCTTTTTTGTTTTGTTTTGTTTCTTTTCATTTTCTTTATGGGCGGGAGAAAAAGATTTTTATATCGGAGATCAGATAAAGTTGATTGTTTGTTCCAATAGCTTGACTAAAAGTGTTTTATCTGAAAAATTGAAAGATTTTAATGTGGATAAAATTGAAAGACAAGAGGCAGGCTGCTGGCTCGTTTATTTCAGGAGTTTTGAGACTGGGAAAAAAGAGATCGAGATCGGAGATAAAAAAATTATTTTTGAAATTAAATCAGTTTTAAATGAATTTGAAAGAAAAGATATTTTTGATATTCAAGATGATATTGAAAATGCGGTTGAAAAACCGGATTTTCCTTTTCCTTTGACGATTTTGACCGCCTTTTTGATTGTTTTTACAGCGGTTTTTATTCTAAAAAGAAAAAAGTTAAAAAAGGAATCTTTAAAAACAGCGATAGATTTTTTCAATGAGGTAATTCATAAAATACAGCCCGAATCTTTTTTTGAGGATTTAACTCTTGCGTTTAAAATTTATGTAGAGAAAAAATTTAATGTCAGAATCCTTGGAAAAACATCACTTGAAATTATCGGGGAAGCAAAGAAAATTGAACAGCTCAAGGAAAGCAGGGAAAAATTGAAAAAATGGCTTGATTTTCTTGATCTTTGTAAATATGCCCGTTATAAAGCATCAAAAGAGCAGATGGAAGAACGAATTGAAGATTTAAAAGCTTTTGTCAATGAATGGGAAAGGGGGGCATAAATGTTCCAATTTCTGAATTGGTATTTTTTATTTTTAATCCCGATTTTTCTGATTTTGTTTTTTAGAAAAAAAAAGGAAAAAAGTATTTTATTTTCCAGCCTGGCGCTGATAAAAAAAATGGGATATAAAAAAACTTATAAACATAAAATAGAAAGGGTTTTTATTTTTCTCGGGATTTCTTTTTTATTGATAGCTCTGGCTCGCCCGCAGTCTTTAAAGAAAAATCAAAACCGTGAAAGATACGGTGTGGATATTCTGCTTTCTTTAGATGTTTCAGGAAGCATGGAATCGATTGATTTTAAGCCGAATAGGTTGGAAGCAGCAAAAAAAGTAATTCAAAACTTCATCACTAAAAGATCGGATGACCGAATCGGTCTGGTGATTTTTTCAGGAACAGCCTATACAAAAATACCGCTTACTTTAGATTACCAAGTGATAAAAAAAACAGTTGAGCAGGTTTCCACAAACGATGTCAATAAAGAAGGAACTGCTATCGGAATGGGAATTGCGGTTGCTTTAAACAGGCTTAATAAAAGAGAAACCAAGACTAAAATTATTATTCTGGTAACGGACGGAGACAACAATACCGGGATGATTACTCCTGAAACAGCGATGGAACTGGCTAAAGAAATGAAGGTTAAAATATATACGGTAGGAGTGGGAAGCGATCAGACTGTTATTCCGGTTCAAAATGCTTTTGGAGGAATTTCCTATCAGAGGATCCAAGGCGGATTAAACGAAGAACTTTTGAAAAAAACAGCTTCTTTAACGGGCGGAAAATATTACCGGGCAGTGGATGAAGCCAAACTGAAAGAAATTTTTGATGAAATTGACCGTCTGGAACGGAGTAAAATTGAAGTTAAAGATTTTTTTAATTTTGAAGAACATTTTTACAAATGGATCTGGGCAGGGCTTATTTTTTTAATTTTAGGCATTCTGCTCAAAGAACTGATATTTATAAAAATTCCTTAAGGAAAACGGATGGAATGGGGTAATTTAAAAGACAGCATTGCTTTTGCCGGTATCTTGGCGGCAATCTTTTTATTTATTTTTGGTTTTAAAAAAAGAAAAGAAATTATTGAAATGATTCGTTTTAAAGTGGATGTCCATAATCAGTTTTTTAAAAAAACTCTTATGGTCAGCGGGCTTTTTTTTATAACGCTGTCTTTATTAGATCCAAAAATTTTAACCGGCTTTATTCCAATCAAGGAAAAAGGTCTGGATATTTACTTCCTGATTGATGTTTCCAAAAGCATGCTTTCTGAAGATGTGAAACCGAACCGTCTGGAAAGGGTCAAGCAAAGTATTTTAGAGCTTCTGGATCTGCTTCCCGGAGACAGGGTGGGTTTGATTCCCTTTGCCTCCGACGCTTATATTCAGCTGCCTCTGACAGATGATTATGAAATGGTTAAGATGTTTTTAGATTCAGTGGATACCGAAATGATGGGCGGCGGCGGAACCAATATCGCAAAAGCGCTGGAAATCTCAAAAGACTCTTTTGAAAATGCGGGAAACGGAGAGAGGGTTTTGATTTTATTCAGCGATGGAGAAGAACATAATGAGGAAGCTTTGAAAGCGGCGAAAAAACTCTCTAAAATCAGAATTTATACTCTCGGTGTTGGAAGTTTGGAAGGGAGTTTGATACCGGAACTGGATCGAAACGGGAACAAAATCGGGTTTAAAAAAGATTCTGAAGGAAATTATATTACTTCGAAAATCAATTTAAAGCTTTTAAATGATTTGGCCTTGTCTGCTTCGGGAAGGTCTTATACTCTTTCTCTGGCAGGAAATGAGATTCATTTGCTATATGATGAGCTGGAATTTTTAAAAAGAGGGGAAAAGAAAGAAAGCCAGTCTAAAGATTATTTCAGGCTTTATCAGTTTTTTCTGGGTTTTGGAATTTTATTATTTTTACTCGGGTATTTTTATGAAAGCAAGTCTTAAAATAGTGATTTTTTCAGGTATTTTTTTATTGAGCGCCTGTATGACAGATTCTGAAAAACTCTATCAGGCGATGAAAAGCGGAAATAATGCTTTTGAGGCAAAAAATTATCAGGGCGCAATAAAAGAATACAGTGATGGTCTGGAAGACAATAAAGAAAATACTGCTTTGATGTACAATATTGCATCTTCATATTATATGGCAAAAGATTATCAGAAAGCAGCTTCCTGGTATCAAAAAGTGATCTCTGCGAAAGGTTTGAAAGGTGCCGGAGATTCATTGAAAAGGGCAGGGGATGAAGAAAAAAAGCCTGAAGACAAAATTAATAAATATAAAGAAGCTCTTTCTTATTATCAAAAAGCCATTGTTTTGGATGAGAATGACAAGAAAATTAAATTTAATTATGAATGGGTGAAAAAACTGGTTGAAGACTTGGAAAAAAACAATCAGAACCAGCAAAATCAGGACCAAAAAGACAATAAAGAAAAAGATCAAAATAAGGAAAATCAGAAAAACGATCAAAAAAACAATCAGGATCAGAATAAAAATCAGGAAGATAATAAAAAAGAAAATCAAGAGCAGAAAGATCAAAATAAAGAAAATCAGAAAAATGATCAGCAAAAAAACAATCAAAATCAAGAGAATGGTGAAGAGAAGAACCAGCAGGAAAATCAAGATGAGAAAAAAGAAGAGCAGGGAAAGCAGACTCAGGATGAAAAAGAAATGGATAAGAAAAAAGCTGAAGCTCTTCAAATTCTTGAAAGTTTGAAACAGAATGAAAAAGATGATTTAAAAAACAATGTAAAAATAATACGAAAACAAAAAAATCCGGAAGGAAAAGACTGGTAAGAGGTGAAAATGAAAAAATTATTTTTAATTTTTCTTATTTTAAATACAGGAGTTTTTGCTAAAAATGTAACCGTTACCCTTCAATCCGAAATGAAGGAAATGACTTTAAAAGATACTTTTACGCTGACTTTAAGCGTAGAAAATTTAGAAGATATTGATGATATAAAAATAGACGGAATAGAAAATTTTAGAATTTTAACGAGAAATACTTCAACTCAAATCCGCTCCTTTAATTTTAACATGGTGAGTGTCCGGGAATATAACTTTATTGTGCTGCCCAAAAAAAAGGGAGAGTTTTTCTTGAAAGGGACTGTAGTTTCAAACGGGAAAAAGATTTACAGTAATAATTTAAAAATTCTTGTCAAAGACGGCACAGGAAATAGTTATCAACAGGGGAGTTCTGGCAAAGAACTTTATATTGAAACCCAGTTTAGAAAAACAAAACTTTATTTTGGAGAAAAAACCGTTCTTACCTATGATCTTTATTCCCGTCTCAGAGTAGAAAATATCGGGTTGGAAGATGAGATTAAGTTTGACAATTTTATATCCAAGCAGGTGGATTCAAGAAGTTTTAAAGGTCAGTATGTGACTTTGAACGGAGTTCAATACGCTAAATATGAGCTTGGGCACTATATTCTTCAGGCAGTGAAAACAGGCAGATTTAAACTTCCTTCTTATCAGTTTCAAGTCAATGCTTTAGTGGATGAAGGTTTTTTTGGAACATCAAAACCTTTTTTTCCGGCCACACAGGAAAAGGAAATTGAGATTCTTCCTGCTTTGGATGAGAAAGGGAATATTTTTAAAGGAATTATAGGAAAAATTAAAATAGAAAAAGAACTTTCCAAGCTTTCAATTCAATATGGAGAGTCGGTCACTTTAAAAATTCATATTCAGGGGAACGCAAATCTTGATGGAATTTCAAAACTGATTGATAAAACCATAGATGGATTTAAAATTTATGAATATGAAAAAAATAAATCTGAAAGTATTCAGAGTGGAAACTACTCGGCTGAAAAATCATTTGAAATTATCATTATTCCTGAAAAAAACGGGGAAGTAGCGTTTCCGTCCCTGTCTATTCCTTATTTTGATACAGAAAAAGGAAAAGTGGAAACAGCAGTTATTCCTTCTTTCAAAATTGAAGTAAAGGGAAAAAGCGAGGAGAGTAAAAATTCTTCTTTGGGAGAAAAGACAGTCGTAATGCTTGAAAAACCACTCAAAGCCGCTGACTCTGATGAAAAAGGATACTGGATTGTAAAACTTCCGAAAAAATTAACTCTGATCATTTTAATTGTAATTATTCTAGGAAGTGTTTTATGGTATTTTATTTTTCAATATCAATTGATTCAGAAATTTTATAAAAGTAAAAAAATAAAAAATATAGAGATTGAAATTAAGAAAGGGAGTTCTCCTGAGCAAGTCTATTTTGTTTTGGAACTGATGCTGAAAGAATTTTATAACATTACCTTGAAAACTCTGGATAAAAAAGAGATTGAAAATCAATTTATCGAACACCCTGAAATCATGAATCAAATTTTAACTCTGATTGATTATATTGAAAAAAAGAAATATGGGTTTGTTGAAACAGAAATAAATCTTTCTTTCAAACTCAATCAGCTTTTTGAATTATTAAAATCAGGAAAGAAATAATTTTTTTGCTGTATTTTTTTTGATAACTTTTTTAGATAAAGTAAAGATTTATTATATTTTATACCATGTTGTTCAATAAAAAATTAAAAAAACTATTTTTTATTTTTTTTCTGGTATCAGGAGTTCAATTTTCTTTTGCTCAAAATATTGAGCAGCCAGAATCTATAATAGACACTTTTGATATTTCTAAAAATTTAAAAATTATTTATTATGATTTTGAGCAGAGTGTAGAAAAAATTAAAACAACTGCTCAAACTCCGGCTTCATTGTTTTTAAAAATGCTGTTGACAAAACGGTTTTATAATGTAAAAATTGTTTCTACACCTGAAACTCTTTTTGAAAATCAAAAACTTTTGAAAAACAAAGAAAATAAAATGGAAAATAATCTTTCTTTTCCGCTGGCTTCTTATCTGGTTTTGATTTCTAAAAAGAAAACTGCTTCAGAAAATAGTGAATTTATTCCCATCCATGGCAATCCGGTTAAAATTGTCAGTTCTGGAAAAAAATTAAAGGTAGTCGTTGTTTTAAAAGGCTCGGATTCAATTACTCCAGAACAGGATGTGGAATCGTATGCGATTGTTTATCTTGATAAAAATAAAATCGGAATTACAGAGCAGAAACTTCTTTCCCAGCCGAAAACCCTTGAATTTGAAGTAAGCTATGAAAAACACCTTTTGAAATTGGAAATTTATATTCAAAATAATTATAGAAAAGCCTGGACCCGGCTCAAAAATATTGAACAGCCGCCTCAAAAATACTTTGTGCCTCAGGAAGGAGTGGATGTGCTTTATCTTTTAATCACCTATTCTCCGGATGATAAATTAAATCGCTATACCTTTGAAGGGAGTTTTAATAAATAATTTTATTGCAAAAAAGCAAGGAGCAGGAATTGGACAGGAATGGTTTAGAAAAACAATGTCTTGAAGTCAGAAGACTGATTGTTAAAAGTGTTTATGAGGCAGGTTCGGGGCATCCCGGAGGTTCTTTATCAGGAGTAGAGCTTCTTACCACTCTTTTTGAAAATTTTTTAAAATTTGATCCGAAAAATCCAAAATCAGACTCCAGAGATTATTTTATTCTTTCAAAAGGACACTGTGCTCCTCTTCTTTATTCTATCATGGCTTTCAAAGGCTATTTCCCGGTGGAGGAACTGAAAACACTCAGAAAACTGGGTTCAAGGCTTCAGGGGCATCCTGATGCTTTAAAACTGCCCGGCATTGAAGTTTCAACAGGTTCTTTAGGACAGGGGTTCGGAGTAGCGGCAGGAATTGCGCTTTCTTTGAAAATAGACAAAAAAGTAAATAAAGTCTATGCTCTTTTGGGAGACGGGGAACTTCAGGAAGGAACTGTTTGGGAAACTGCCATGGCGGCAAGCCATTTTAAACTGGATAATTTCTGTGCTGTGATTGACTCCAATAAATTTCAGATCGATGGAAGCGTTGAAACTGTAATGGGCGTTGAACCGATTAAACAGAAATTTGAGAGTTTTGGCTGGGAATGCGTTCAAATCAACGGTCATGATTTAAAACAAGTAGATGAAGCCTATCAGGCTTTTTTAAGCCATAAAAGCGGGAAACCTTTTTTAATTGTCGCGGATACACTGAAGGGAAAGGGAGTCTCCTTTATGGAAAATACCGAGAAATTTCATGGAAAAGCGCCAAGCCCGGAAGAATTTGAAAAAGCTATGATTGAATTGGGAGAAAAAGCATTATGAAAAAATATCTTGCTTTAAGAGAAATATACGGACAAAAACTGGTTGAGCTGGGAAAAAATGATGAAAATATTTTTGTAATGGATGCGGATTTATCAGGGTCAACACGAACGGTTCTTTTTAAGAATCAGTTTCCTGACCGTCATTTTAATATGGGAATTGCTGAATGCAATATGCTTCTTTTTGCAGCAGGAGCCGCTATCAGCGGTAAAACTGTTTTTGCCAGTTCTTTTGCTATGTTTGAAACAGGAAGAGCCTGGGAGATTATCAGAAATACCATTGCCCACGACAACCTGAATGTTAAGATTGTATCTACCCATGCGGGGATTTCAGTCGGTGAAGACGGTTATTCCCATCAGGCAAATGAAGATATAGCTTTAATGCGCGCTATTCCGAATATGCAGGTTTTATGCCCTGCGGATGCTTTAGAAACAGGCGCTATGATAGAATATGCCGCTGAAACAAAGGGTCCGATGTATATTCGTTTGAGCCGTGAAACTTTTCCGGTGTTGTTTCAGGAAGAATCGTATTCTTTTACCCCGAACCAGGCAAAAGTATTAAAAGACGGAAAGGATGTAACCTTAATTGCCTGCGGCAGAATGGTGGATTTTGCCCTTGAAGCTTCTCATAAACTTGAAGACGAGAAAATATCTGTGCGTGTTTTAAATGCTTCGTCTATTAAACCGATGGATAGTGAAGCAATTATAGAATCAGCCCGAAAAACTAAATTAATCATTACCTGTGAAGAGCATAGTATTATCGGCGGTCTTGGAAGCGCTGTGATTGAACTTCTTTCAGATAGTTATCCGGTAAAAGTGATTCGAATGGGATTAAAAGATGTTTTTGGACAGTCGGGGAAACCTCAAGAATTGTTCAAATTTTACGAACTCTCAACCGAAGATATTATCAAAACAGTAAAAGAAAATTTGCAATAAGTCAGGACTGATTTTCTGATTCTTTTTATTATTTTAATAAATACTTTAAAAATAACTTGATTTTTTTTAGTATTTATTTTTTATATAAAGAATCATTCTTGATTTCATCGTAAAAAAAGGAGCAGATCATGGTTAATCTGAGTACAGGGTACAAGAAGTTATTAAAAGAATTTATTTATAATCCTTCTTATTCTAATATCCTTCTTTTTATTCAGGAAAACTCTCCTGTTAATCTTGAAAAACTGAAAGAAAAATACGATGAACAAGAAATGAAACTGGTTATGAAATATCTTATCGATAATGAGCTTGTCTCAAGGGATGGAAATGATTTTTCTTTTACCCCTTCATCCATCTATACTTATTTTGATGTTTTTCTTGAAAACTTTAAACTGGCAAAAGGAATTTTTTATGATCAAGTCAGAAGTAATTTTGAACAAAAAGCTTTTAATACAATTATTTTAAAAGACCGGCTTAATGAAACTTTTGAAAACTTGAATAAATATTCAAGAATTGCGGCTAAATTTAAAAGTTATTATAAAAAAGAAGACCTTTATAAAAAATCGGCTCTTCTGGCTTTTGATGAAATCAATGCTGATGCTCTTGAAGTTTATGAAGTAGATGGAACTCAATTTAAAATGGTCGCTTTTAAATATCGGGAAACCCCTACTTTTTCTCAGACCGAAGAAGAACTGAAACATTTAAACAATCTGGTTAAAATCAGGGAACCTTTGATTATGAATAATCCTCAGAATGATTCTATTCGTGAAAAAAAGATTTTTGCTATCTTTCCTTTGCTGGAAGAAGAAGGCGGGGAGAAAAAACTTTCCAATATTCTTTTATTCGGCTTTGACAACCGAAAAGTTTCCATGATTAAAGATCACATCTTGGAGCTTTTAGACGGATTTACTTTGAATTTCCGCTTGACTCTTAAAACGGTTAAAATGATCCAGATTCTCGAAGATAAAGTCAATCAAAGAACCAGTGAATTAAAATCAGCAAATAATCAGCTGAAAGAAATCAACCGCGAGATTGATGAAAAAAATAAAGAGAAAATCAAAGAGATCGGAATTGCTGCCAATATTCAAAGAACGGTAGTGCCGGACCCTAAAAAAATACCAAAAATCGGACCTTTAAATCTGGGCGCGAGCTGGGTGGCGATGCCTCTTAAAATGAAGGGGCTGGATAAAGAAAAAGCGAATGTAAAAGAAGTAGCAGGGGATTTTTATAACTACTACAAGGTGAATGACGATGAAATTGGAATTGTGATTGCAGATGCATCCGGGCACGGAATTCCTGCCGCTCTTTTGACCATGATGGCGAGTGCGGCGTTTTCTTTTAATTCCAGAAAAGGCGGCACTACCGCAGATATCTGTGAGAGAGCCAATAAAGAGATCCATAGAGCGATCGGGGATATCGGGTATTATCTGACTGTTTTTTATCTGAAAGTCAATCTGGTGACACTGGATGTTGAGTTTACCAATGCTGGGCACCACTATGCGATTGTTTATAGGAGAGAGACAGGAGTCATCGAACACTGGAACAGTGAAGGATTTTTCATTGGAGCTTTTGCGGACGCCGCTTATGGTTATGGAAGAAGCAAACTTTATCCGGGGGATAAAGTGGTGATGTACACAGACGGTTTTGATGAATCCAGAAACTCAGAGGGAGAATTCTTCGGAGAAGAAAGAATTGATAATTTCACGATTGAAAATAAAGATGTTCATTGCAAGGATTTTGCGGATATGCTTTTTAACTATGTCAACGAATTCTGTAATTTTGCGCCGGGATGGGACGACCGAACTCTTGTGGTTATTGATGTGAATCCGGATGGTACGGTAGATGTAGCCAATAATAAATCCAAAAACATCATGGTGGAAAACATGATGACTTATCTGAATAAAAAAGAATATAACAACGCTGAAAAAGAAGTCTTGAAATACATTGAGCACCATGGGGAAAATTCTGAAATTCTCCTTCATTTGGGCGATGTCTATTATCTTCAGGGAATGTTTAATAAAGCGGAAGCCGCTTTCCAAAAAGCCCGAAAAGCTGATCCAAAAGACCCGCGGCCTCTCCAGGGATTGACAAAGGTAGCCAATGCGACTGAAGACTATACAGGAGCGGCAGAATACAGTCAGGAAGCAACCCGCCTTGCCCTGATTCAGAAAAAAAAGAAATAGCCAAAACTTGTTTTTCTGAAATATAATTATTAAATTTAAATGGTTCAATTTAGGGCTCATAGCTCAGTTGGTTAGAGCGGATGACTCATAATCATTAGGTCGGAGGTTCAAGTCCTCCTGGGCCCATTTTTCATTAAAACAATCTAGAATCTCTTCATTTTTTGAAGCTTTTAATATTAAGTAGTCAGGCTGTCGATTATTGAAAACTATTTCCATCAATCGTCTTGTTATACTGAAATAATTTTAAATTGCAAAAAAACGACTCCTTTCTGTCATTCCCGCGAAGGCGGGAATCTATTGACAATAAGTGTTTTAAATTAAAGATTCCGGTCTTTTGCAAGCAAAAACCGGAATGACAATTTTGCATTTTATATTCAGTTATTGTATATATCATTGATATTTGTAAGTTGATCAGAAAGTGTCATTGTCTTTTCTGATGCAATCTTTCATAGTTTTGTTTTGCTCATTAATCGAAGCCATGCGGTCACTGAGCACAGCCGAAGTGACACCTCGACTCCGCTCGGTGTCCGAGTTCATTTAAATAATAATCGACAGCCTGAATAGTTATTTGAAAACTTTTTTATATACTGAAATGATTTTAAATTGCAAAAAATCCATGTCATTCCCCGGCTTGACCGGGGAATCTATTGAGCAAGATAATCAATTTACTGGATTGTCCGGTCAAGCCGGACAATGACAATTTTGGGTTGAAAATATTTGCAATTTAAATTCAATTATGTATATACAATTGTGAGACATATCAAGCAAAAAAGGTATCTAAAATGAAATATAACTTTTCTTTAATAGATGGAAAAACATTTGTACATCCAAAAACATCTGAAAACCCACTCCTCTCCAGTAAAACCAGAGAGGAAAAAAGATTTTATTTTACTACAAAATTGACTAATTTATTAGGGACAAAAATTTCCTTCACAATCGTTTTGCCTTCCATATGTTTGGAAACTGCTTCTTTTGCTTTTGCAATAATCGCCTCTTTTGGAGCATCCACCGGCATATCCAGATTGGCTCTGAGTTTTCCATTGACCTGAACCACAATTTTTACTTCGTTGTCGATCAGGAAAGACTCATTGTGAGACGGCCAGGAAAGCTCATGAATGGATTGGCTTTTTTCAGATAAAACGGAATAAAGCTCTTCTGAAATATGAGGTGCGATCGGAAAGAGGAGGCGGAGAAGGATCAGAGTTCCTTCTTTTAAGATTTTTTTATCTTCATTGTTTTCAGGCTGAAAAGAAGTCAGATGGTTTAAATATTCCATCAGAAAGGCAATTCCTGTGTTGAACCGGTATTCTACTGTAAAATCTTCCGTTACTTTCTTAATGGTTTTATGGATGATTTTATTGATTTCAGCCCCGGATTTAGAGAGGTTTTCCAGTTTCAGGGTTTTCGGGTCAATATTTTTTAATTCTTCAAAATTCTTTAAGGCTAGTTGAAAAATTCTTCTTAAAAATCGGGCAGCGCCTTCGATTCCGGTATCGCTCCATTCCAAATCTTTTTCCGGCGGGGCTGCAAAAAGCATAAAAACCCGGACTGTGTCGGCGCCGTATTTTTTCACCATTTCATCGGGATCGATACCGTTTTTCTTGGATTTCGACATTTTATCCACTTTCACAGTCAGTTCAGCCTGACAGTGAGGGCATTTTCCGTTATCTGTCTCAGAAGGCGGGATATATCCATGAGTTTTGCAGTGAAAAGAGTGGGCTACCACCATCCCTTGGGTAAGAAGTCTTTTAAAAGGTTCATCTGAATCCACCAAACCCAAATCCCGCATCACCTTGTGAAAAAATCGGGAGTAGAGAAGGTGCATCACAGCATGCTCAATTCCGCCCACATACTGATCTACGCTCATCCAATAATTTCCTTCTGTTTTCTCAAAAGGGGCACTCTCGCATTTCGGAGAAGCGAAGCGGGCATAATACCAGGATGAATCCACAAAAGTATCCATAGTATCGGTCTCTCTTCTGGCGTGGCTGCTTCCGCAGACAGGACAGGTCACATTCATAAAGGCTTTAGAGGTGGCAAGAGGGTTTCCTCCCTTTGAAAAATCCACATCTTCAGGCAAAATCACGGGAAGGTTTTCCAGTTTTTCAGGAACAATTCCGCATTTATCACAGTAAATCATCGGAATTGGGGTGCCCCAGTATCTTTGGCGGGATAGGAGCCAGTCTTTCAGGCGGTAATTGACTGTTTTGGTTCCGATCCCGATTTCTTCTGCTTTTTCGATGATTTTTTCAATCGCTGTTTTATTGTCAAGCCCTGAAAAATCAGAAGAATCGGTCAAAATTCCTTCTCCTGTATAGGCTTCTTTCATTTCAGAGACAGAAAGCTCGGTTCCCTTCGGCTGGATTACAACTTTGATCGGGAGATTGTATTTTTTTGCAAAGAGAAAGTCTCTCTGGTCGTGGGCAGGAACGCACATAACCGCGCCCGTGCCGTATTCCATCAAGACAAAATCAGCGGCGTAGAGAGGCGTTTTTTCGCCTGTAAAAGGGTGAGTCACATATTCTCCGGTAAAAACGCCGTTTTTATCCACACCTTCCGCTGTCCGCTCTATTTTGCTCTCTTTCTTGACTTTTTCGACAAAATTTTTCAGTTCAATATTTTCCGGTTTTTTTTCAAGGATTTTTTTAATCACGGGGTGCTCAGGAGCAACTGCCATATAGGTAACGCCGAAAATAGTATCGGGACGAGTGGTGAAAATAGGAAGGTCTTCATTGTTCCATTTAAAATCAGCCTGAAGCCCGATTGATTTACCGATCCAGTTTTTCTGCATGGAAAGAACCCGTTCCGGCCATCCGCCTTCCAGTTCTTTATGCCCTTCTAAAAGTTCTTCCGCGTATTGGGTGATTTTAAAATACCACTGGGAGAGTTCTTTCGGTTCCACTTCGCTCCCGCATCTCCAGCACTGACCGTCTTCCACCTGCTCATTGGCAAGAACAGTCTGACATTTTTCGCACCAGTTCACGGTTCCTTCTTTTTTTTCCACCAAGCCTTTTTTGAGCATTTTTAAAAACAGCCACTGATTCCATTTATAGTAATCGGGTTTACAGGTAGCGATTTCCCTTTCCCAGTCGTAGGAAATTCCGATTTTCTGGATTTGGGACTTCATATTTTCAATGTTTTGAAAGGTCCATTTTGCGGGGTGAATCCCGTTGTCGATGGCTGCATTTTCAGCAGGGAGCCCGAAAGCGTCCCATCCGCCTGGATTCATCACATTAAACCCCTGGAGCCTCTTGATTCTGGAGATGACATCCCCAATGGTATAAACCCTCACATGCCCCATGTGAAGCTTTCCGGAAGGGTAGGCAAACATCATTAAAACATAAAATTTTTCTTTTTCTTGATCTAGAACGGCTTTGGAATAATTTTTTTCTTCCCAGAGTTTTTGCCATTTTTTCTCTATTTCCCAGAATTGGTATTCTTTTTCCATGATTAAGCCTCTTTATCAAAATTTTCACTCATAAAAAATAATAAAAAAAAACTTTTTTTTTAAAAAGAGTGAAACATTTTTGGATTAAAAAAGAATACTCTATCGATATATACTGAAATGATTTTAAATTGCAAAAAAAAGACCCCTTCCGGTCATTCCCGCGAAGGCGGGAATCTATTGACAATAAGTGTTTTAATTTTTTTTGCAAGCAAAATCTGAAATGACAGTTTTGCATTTTATATTCAGTTGTGTATAATAAAAAAAATAAAAAAATTTGTTTCAGATTTTTTCTCGTTATATTTTATTTTTGTTAAGCTATCATTTAAGGAAGTAAATAAGAGTGACATTATTAAAAGGAAAATACGGCGAAGCAAAAATTTTTGCATCTATGATTGAAGAAGAAGCGGTTGAGCAGATCAAAACTTTTTTGGATCATCAGGCGTTTGAAGGTTCTTCTATTGCAGTGATGCCGGATGTGCACAGCGGAAAAGGAAGCGTGGTCGGGTTTACGATGACAGCCAATGAATTTGTGATCCCCAATATTATCGGGGTCGATATCGGTTGCGGGGTTTTGGCATACCGTTTGGGAAAAATTGAGTTTCAGTTTGATGAACTGGATCGGTTTATCCGAAGAAGGATTCCATTCGGCTTTGAAGTCAATTCAAGTCTTCCGGATTCGCTCCCTTCCCTTTTTCCAAAAAAAATAAAGAAAATAACTGATAAAATCAGTTTGAATTATGAAAAAGTACTTTGTTCTATCGGATCATTAGGAGGAGGCAACCACTATATAGAAATAGATCAGGAAGAAGAAAGCGGAGAGTACTGGCTCGTTATTCACAGCGGATCAAGAAATTTCGGGCTTCAGACAGCCAATTATCATCAAAAAAAAGCAAAAGAGTATAGTTTTAAAAAAAATCTGAAACTTCCGAAAGATCTGGAATACCTGCCTTTAAAAGAAGGAGGGGAAGAGTATCTGGAAGACATGAAGACAGCCCAGGAACTGGCTCATTTAAACCGGATGGAGATGGCGGGGAGGATTGTCAGAGATTTTTTTAATCTGAAAGAAGAAAATCTTGAAAAAATTGAATCCATTCATAATTATATCAATTTTAAGGATAAAATCATCCGTAAGGGCGCTATTTCCGCTTATTCCGGCGAAGACTTGATTATTCCTTTAAATATGAGAGACGGAGCGATTCTTGGCAAGGGGAAGGGAAAAGAATCCTGGAATTTTTCCGCCCCCCATGGAGCTGGAAGGGTTTTATCCCGCACCAAGGCAAAGAAAAACATTTCTTTGAAAGATTATTATGAATCGATGAAGGGTGTCTGGAGCAGCTGCGTGAGTTTCAAAACACTCGATGAATCGCCTTTTGCCTACAAATCTTCAGATTCTATCATTAAAAATATTGAAGATTCTGTGGAAATTCAGAAGATTATCAAGCCTGTTTATAATTTCAAGGCAGAAAGTTGAGAGTTTTTTGAATTAAAATTAAAAATATTTAGAATTAAAGAGGGATTTTGAATAAATTTAATTATTATTATAATTATTTATTTTTTCAAGAAATAATATGAAAAAAATTGGAGTTTTTTGTGGAAGATATTAAGAATATGACAAAAAAAGGATATGAACTTTTAAAAAAAGGGGATATATCTGGAGCGTATAGAGAATTTAAACTGGCATATGAATTTGAACCTGAAAATACTTATGTTTTGGTTGGGCTGGGAGAGTCTTTAAGAAAGCAGAAGAAATTTCATGATGCATTGAAATTTTATTCAAAAGCACACGAGATTGAACCTCAAAACCGTTTTGCGATGCTGGGGATCGGTGATTCCTACCGGGGATTGAAAGAACGGGATAAAGCTTTAGCGATCTGGTTGAAATATGTTAAAACCAATCCCAACGATTATTCAATTACCACAAGAATAGCCGACGCTTATAAACAGGTGGGAGACAACGCTTTGGCAGAAGAGTATTATGATAAAGCGCTTGAAATTAATGTGAATAATAAATTTGCTCTCATGGGAATGGGGGATCTTTATTACAAACAGGGAAAATACAGTATGGCGACGGTTTACTGGGAAAAACTCCTGAAAATAGAACCCAATCTTGTCAATATTTTGACGATGGTGGGAAATATCTATAGAAAAAAGAAGGCTTTTGAAGATGCGGTTCGTTTTTATAGAAGAACTTTGGAGCTGGAACCCAGCAATGCTTATGCGACTTTTGGGATTGCGGATTGTTTGAGAGGACTTCAGCAATATGAGGAAGCGATAGAGTATTATGAAAAAATGAAAAAACTGGACTCTGAAAATCCAAAAATATGGACCCGCCTAGGGGATTGTTATATTAATGTGAAACGCTTAAAAGACGCGGAAAAAGCCTATCGGACTGGGCTTTCTGTCAATGCTGGAAAATACGGATGGTATGGAATCGCAAAAGTAAAAGAACTGGAAGGGAAACCTGAAGAAGCTTTAAAAATTTTAAAACAGCTGGCTGAACAGGAACCGGAAGAAGAAAGAAGCTATCTGGATATTCTTTCCATTCTTTTCACATATTATCCTGAACAGGTTAAAGATTTTATTGATGAAACTCTGAAAAAATTTCCTGATTTTAAAAATTTAAATCATGCTTACAGCAACATGATGATGAAACAGTTTGAAAAAAATGTGGAAATCATTTAATTTCAAAAAAGAACCCGGAAGTATTTTAGCTTTTTTCTTTCTTCTTTTATTTGGAAGTGTTTGCTTTTTTTTCCCTTTTAGTTTATTTTCAGACTGGGTTTCTGTTGCTCTTTTACTTGGAATAATGATAGGCGGACTCTTTTTTTTATCTCCGTCTGTTCCTGTTTTTTTTATTGTACTCGTTTTTTCTTTTTCACTTAATTATCAGGTAACTTCCGTTATTCCTTTGAGGTATAATCATTTATTTGATTTTTTGATTCAGTGGGGACTTTTTTTCTGGGGACTTGAAATCGGTTCTTATTTAAAAAAAAGCGCCCATTCTTATTCTGCCCATATCTCAAAATTGTTTTACATTCTCTTATTAGGAGGGTTTGTTTTTCTATTTTTTGAAGATTGGAAAACATCTTTACTGATTGCTGTTTTATTAAGCTCATACTCTTTTTTTTACCGTTCTTCTTTTCAAATTAAAAATAATTTTATCTCTTATCTTCTTTTTTTGATTCTGATTCCTTTATTTTTCGGCTTTATCTGGGGAGTGAAAATATTTATCATTTTTTTGACCATTTTTTTGATCTATAGTGTTTATGAGATCTTTTTTACTAAAAAAATCAAAAAATCCATGATGATTTTTATCATTTCATTTCTTTCCGTCTTTATTTCCTATTCTTTTTCTTCTTTTCCTGTTTTTTTGGCAGGAATCTTTGCAGGAAAACTTTTTTATCCGAGAAATGAAAGGCTCAATGAAAATAATCTTTCATATTTATTTAAAGCTTTGTTAATGATTTTGTTTTTTATCAGGATAAAGTTCATAATCTTTGATATTTTAATTTCTTTTATGATTGTTTTATTGATTCTTTTTATTCATTTGTCAACAGGAAAACGATTTCCAGATGAAAGGGAAGGGAGGCTTTCTTTAGAACTTTCTTTTTCTTTTTTAATTCTATCCATTCCTTTTCAAGGAAGCAATATTATTTTACTTGTTTTGTTTTTTGAAACAGCTTTAGCCGTTTTAGGAGAGAGTAAAAAAGGTTTCTTATCTCTTTTTCATTCAATAAAAAAAGAAAGGAAAAATAAACTAGAAAACCTGCCGCGGTAAGTAAAGGCAATCGGTAAATATTTGAAAGAGAAATGTTTTTAAGAATTTCAATAGTAAAGAAAAAAGCGCTTCCGGCTATGATACTCTTTGATACGGAAAGAAAAAAAGATTTATAATGCATTTTGTTTTTTCTCTGAAATAAAAGAAAAGCAATCAATACATTGGCTAAAGTAGCGATTGTAATAGCAATTGGAATGGCTTTAATACCCATGCTGTCTATCTGAAATTTCATAAAAAAATAATTGATCAAAAGAGAAATAATGCTTCCTGCCAGAGGATAGTAAAATAGTTTGAGTCCTTGAAATCCCCGGTTTACAATAGTCAAAAGACCGAAAAAAAGAATCCCGGGACTGAAATAGACTAAAATCAGACCAATATCCTGAACCGCTTTGGCTGATACCTTGCCGCTGCCGATTCCTAAGAAAACTAAAATATCTTTATAGATAAAACTGCTGATTTCATGCCCCAACTGAAGGAAAAGAAGGGTAAAGGGAAAAAGAATGAGAAAAATAAAACGGAGGCTGTCGGTATAAATAATTTCAATGTTTTTTTTGTTTTCTTTCGCAATCGCCGGGAGGACAACGGTAGAAATTCCACTGATAAAAACGGATAAAACAAGCTGAATGACAATAAAAGCCTTTTCAAAAACAGTATTTCCTCCCTCAATCGATGAAGAAAAAATATTTGAAACAATCCGATTAATCTGAAAAACAGCCATACTGAAAGCAACAGGAAAAAAAGATTTAAAAAAGATTTTGATATTATCATCTATTTTAAAATTAAAACGGAACGAGTATTTTTTTCTCCATAAAGATGGAAACTGAATCACAAAACTAACGGCGCTGCTGATTAAGAATGCGATTGCAAGAGAATCAATGCCGAGTTTATCTTGAAAAAAGAAAAGAAAGACAAGAAAAGCAATATTTCCAAAAAACTGACTGATAGCAGGGGTAAAATAATTTTCCCAAGTATTTAAAATTCCCATGATAATGCCTGAAAGCGAGATAAATACAAGAAAAGGCATCATATAATAGGTTAAAATAACGACAGTATGAAGTGTAGAAGGGTTTTTATGAATCAAGGACAGGTATTCGGGAGCAAAAAAAATTCCAATGCCTGTTAATATCAGCGAAATAATAAAAAGAAAAGACGAGACTTGATTGGCAAAACGAATCCCGTTTTCCCTGTTTTTTGAAGCAATGGATGCAAATAAAGAGACAAAAACAGCTGAAAAAGCGCCTTCTCCCAGTAAATTCCTGAAAGCATTCGGAATTTTACTGGCTGAAATAAATGCGTCCAGTTCCCAGCCCGCGCCGAAAAGATAAAGAGAATACTGTTCTCTCACCATTCCGAGAACACGCGAAAGAATAACAGCAAAACTGATAATCAGAGAGGCTTTTAAAAAAAGTTTTTTATGTGACTGGTTCAATATTATTTTTCCTGACTATATCACAAGATAATGAACATATTTTTTAAGATAGGAATCAATTTTAATGATAACATAAATAATTCTTTTTTTATTGCTTTCCTGAATTTCGAATTTTTCTATTTCATGAGAAAGAAAATGAAAAAAACGGCGGAAAAGCATAAGTTCTTCTTTCAGAAGCCTTGCCTTGTCTTTTGCTAGAAGATCATTTAACAGCAGATATTTTTTAATGTTTTTTGCAAATTCTCCGCTGTAAAAAGAAGCCACTTCATTGCACATTTCAATATAGGTCTCAATTGAAATATCTTTTTCAGCTTCAATAGGGATTACTTCCTGAAGGTACATTTGTTCGGTGGTAGAAAGTCTTTCTTTGAAGAAAAAATTCTGAATAAGAGTTTCAATAAGATCTTTATGACTTTCCACATTTCACCTTTATGCTTTTAATTTCTTTTTATTCTCGAAAAAAAAAGTATAGATAATAAGTAAAATTACTCCAACTGTTATAAAACTGTCGGCGATGTTGAAGAAAAACCAGCGGTAATTCCCAAAACCGATATCAATAAAATCGACCACTCTTCCGTAAAAAAGCTCAAATTTTCCGTAATAAATAATATTTCCAAAAAGTCTTTCCAGAATGTTTCCGAGCGCTCCTCCCAGAATAAAGTAAAGCGATGTCCTGTAAAGAGGTCTATTCCCTTGTCTGATAAGAAAAATAATAAAAGCGACTGCAGAAAGAGTAATGATTGTGAAAACTACATTTTTCAGAATAGAGGTATGGGCGATATCGGAAAAAATACCAAATGCGATCCCCGCATTTTCAACGAAACTGAATTTGAGAAAACTTCCGAGAATATTTTTGCTTTCACCGATTTGAAAGCTGGATTTAACTAGTTTTTTAGAAATAAGATCAATTAAAATAATAATAGATGGAGTAAAATATTGGAAAAATTTTGATTTCAAAGGAACCTCTTTCTAAGTTTATTATTTGAGAATTAAATTTAAATATATTTATTTATTAAAAAAAACAATTCAAAAAATTATCAGAAAATGTCATTTTTATAAGAAATTTTAAGGATTCTTTCTTTTCGATTTATCAAAAAATCTCTCTATTTTATAAAAAGATTCCACTCTTTTTTTATGAATTTCGTTAAATTTTAATCACTCATTTTTTTTGGAGAGAATCTATTGAGCCGCTTTTACCAGTTATTGAAAGATGAAACTGTATTAATCGCCGGAGCCAATTCAAAAACAGGAAAAGCTTTGGCAAAATACTTTTCAGATATGAAAATCAAATTTACCGTTTCAGATTTAAAAATAGATGCGGCTGCGTCTGATTTTTTTCAGTCTCTGTCTCATCCTCCGAAAATTGTTTATGCTGGTTCCCAGACGGAAGAACAGTTTTCCGGTGTGAACCGTATTGTTATTTCCCCGGGGGTTCCGAGAAGCGCGGCTTTTTTAAAAAAAGCCTGTGAATCCGGAATTCCGGTTGATTCGGAAATAAGCCTTGCCGCCAGAATCATAGAAGAGGAAGGAGTTGATTTAATCGGAATTACAGGCACAGACGGGAAATCGACAACTTCAGCCCTGACAGCCCATCTGCTGTCAAAAAAATATAAAACTTTTTTATTGGGAAATTTTGGAGAACCTTTTATCAGCGGTCTTTCTTCTATCAAAAGAGGGGATAAGGTTGTTCTTGAGTTAAGCAGTTATCAGCTGGAAGATGGAGAAAAATACCATTTAAACGCGGCGGCTCTTTTAAATATTGCTCCGGATCACTTAAATAGATATCCGGGCATGAAAGAATACCGCGAAGCAAAAGAAAAAATATTTATCAATCAGAATGAAAATGATCTGGCTGTCTTAAATAAGGATCAGGAATATTTTGAAAGATGGAAAAATCTGACTCGGGCAAAATTACTCACTCTTTCCTTAAAGGGGGAAGCGGATATTTATTTTCAAGATGAATGGATTTATTTTAAAGGGAAAAAGTGGATTTCTCAAAATGAGATCCCGTTAAAAGGTCTTCATAACATAGAAAATATTATGACAGGAGCCGCTTTTGCTTCTTTTTATCAAATGACCTCTGATGAGATTCGAAATGCTGTCCTTGAGTTTAAGGGATTATCTCATAGATGCGAAAGCGCTGGAGAAAAAAACGGGATTCACTTTATCAATGACAGTAAGGCAACCACTGTTCAGGCTGTCATGAAAGCGCTTTCCTGCGCTGAGAAAGGGATTGTCCTGATTCTGGGGGGAAGCGATAAAAACCTTGATTTCAGTGAGTTAAATCCATATTTTTCTGGAAAAGTCAAAAAAATTATCTGTTATGGGGAAACAGGAAAAAAAATATCGGAAATGATTTGTTTTGAAAACAAGGAAATTGTTTATCCTTTTGATGAGGCTGTCTTAAAAGCTTTTCAAAGCGCCGTTTCCGGAGATACGGTTCTTCTTTCTCCCGGGTGCGCCAGTTTTGATCAATTCAAATCTTTTGAAGAAAGGGGAGAGCGCTTTAAATATCTGGTAAAAAATCATGCAGAATAAAAAAATAGATTATTGGCTCGTTTTTATCTATTTCTTTTTGATTAGTTTAAGTATTCTATTGATTTATAGTACTACTTATAATTTTTCAGTTTTAAAAAACAAGGATCCTTATTTTTTTTTCAAGAGACACCTTGCCGGAATTGGACTTTCTATTTTTTCTCTTGTTTTTTTTATATTTGTCCCGCTTGAAAAAATAAGAAAAAAACTGCCTTTTTTTATGATAGGTATTATTATTGCTTTGATCCTGACTTTTTTCCCTGTCCTTGGAAAAGAGGCTGGGGGCGCCAGCCGATGGCTCAATCTAGGTGTTTTTTCCTTTCAGCCTTCTGAAATTGCTAAATTAATCATTGTCATTTACTTGGCTTCAGTTCTTGAGAGAAATCAGGAATATTTAAAAACTTATTATAAAGCTACTTTAGCGCCGCTGATGATGTGTTTTATTATTTCAGGTATTATTCTTTTTCAAAAAGATTTTTCTACTACTTCTTTTCTCGTATTGCTTACTTTTATTATTCTTTATACAGCAGGATCAAAATTTATTTATCTCTTGCTTTCTTTTTTAAGCACGCTGCCGATTCTTCTTCCTTTTGTTTTTACTTCAGGATACCGAATGGAAAGAGTGAAAATGCTCATAGGATTTGATGAAAATCCTCATCTTTCCTATCAGCTTTTTCAATCAGTCGAAGCCTTTAAACGGGGGGGAGCATTCGGCACAGGGCTGGGAAAAGGGGTGAAAAACATTCCCTATATTTTTAATGACTTCATATTTTCTGCAGTGGGGGAAGAAATCGGTCTGATAGGCTCTCTGATTATTCTTTTTCTTTTCCTTTTCTTGTGGCAGAGAGGGAATCTTATTGCCAGGCAGTACCCTGAAAAAAGTTTTCAATCGGTTCTTGCCTATGGTATTACCATTCTTCTGATTTTTCAGATGCTTATGAATGTCGGAGTCAGCCTTGCGCTTATTTTCCCGACTGGAATCACTCTTCCTTTTTTAAGTTACGGGAGAACCTCTTTAATTGTCTCCTCTATCGGCATCGGGATACTTTTAAATCTATCCAGGGGGAAAAATATTCAGAAAGGCTTGAGCATATGAAAATGATGGTATTCAAGCAAGTGACGGCAATAATAGTTTTTTCTTTTTTTTCTCACTCGATTTTTTCTTTTGACCTGCGGGTGCTTTGTTATCATAATGTAGTCAAAAAAACAAAGCATAATATTGATGTTTCAAGTGAAGAATTTGAAAAACAGATGAATTTTCTTGCTTCAAACGGCTATATTTCTTTAAAAGCTTCAGAACTTGTTCAAAAAATTGCCGATAACAGCTTTGAAGAAAATAAAAAATACATTGTGATTACTTTTGATGATGGAAACCTTGGGGTTTATAAAAATGCGTTTCCAATCCTTAAGAAATACAATCTGAAAGCAACTCTTTATATTTATCCCTCTATTATCATGTCCCGTGAAAAAGGGAAGCACCTGTCTTATATGAACTGGGATGAAATCAATATGATGCTTGAAAATCCTTTGATTGAGCTGGGCAGCCATTCTTACTACCACCCTTATCTGACTCATGAATCAGAAAAAGGACTTTTTATCAATATTCAAAAATCAAAAGAAATTTTAAAGAAAAAAACAGGGATTTCTCCTTTGACTTTTGCTTATCCTTTTGGAATTTTTGACTCAAAAACAAAAGAATTATTAAAAAAATATAAATATACCGCCGGTATGACGATTATACCTGAAAGTGTTTTTCTGAAAACGGATTTATATCAGATCCCGAGATTCATGATTTATCAATTCATGGTTTTTTCAGACTTTAAAAAAATTGTAACAGGCGAAGATTTAAAAAAAATAGTAAAGAAGTATTATAAATATGATGAGCAGAAAACCGTTTATTAAAATAATTGATTTTATTTTATTTTTTCTTTTTATTTTAGCAGCTTTAAGCGGATTTTTTCTTTTTACTAAGGAAAATTTTGAACTAAATTGCCGGCTGATTGTTTTTCTTTTCATTATTTTTATTCTTTTTGTTTTAATGATCTATCTTATCCGGATCAGATTTAAACTCAAAGCAGATTTTAGCAAAATCATGAAAATTGTTCATACTTATTCTTATTTTGTGAAGCAAAACGAAAAAACAGACCGTTCTCTTCAGTTTTATTTTTCTGAATCATTTGCTATTTACAGGCTTTTCTATTCTATTTTCAATAACATGGAGACACTGGCAGAAGATATCGGCGTTCAAAAAGAGGTTTTGAGAAAAGAAATTTCAGATTTAAATGAAGAACTGGAAAAATTGATTAATTCGATTCAGACAGGAATTGCTATCCTTGATCTGGAAGATGAAAAAATTGTTTATTCCAACCGGATTTTTGAAGAAATTTACTCAAAAGTAAAACTGGATATAAAAGATCTGCTTCTGAATCTGGAAAGCGAAAATGGATCTATCATTCGAGTGGATGATGAGAAGATCTATCGGTCAAAAATTTCTTTTCTTCTGCCTGGAAAATTTATGATTGAACTTACCGATGTTTCAAAAGAAGAAAAAATCATCTATTACCTTAAAAAAGCGGAAGAATTTCAAAAATCCCTTCTCACAAATCTTTCCCATGAGCTCAGAACTCCTTTAACCCCTATTATTTCATTGTCTCAGGTTCTTTTAAACGACTCTGAACTCTCAAAGGAAAATCTGGAAATCTGCAGAATGATCTTGATAGGAGGGGAAAAACTCCTTTTTAATATCAACAACCTTCTTTTTTATACCCAGTTTATTTCAGAACAGGATAAAAAATACTCTTTTATGAGGGAAAGCCTGACGCCTGTAGTGGAAAAAACACTAAACCGCTCTTTTCACCAGGCAGAAATTGAGAAAAAAAATCTGGCAGTAATTTTTGAACCGCTGGAAGAAAAAATTTTTTACAATCCAGATTTGGTCATCAGTATGGTGGACAACGCATTTTCAAATGCGCTAAAATTTTCACCGGATCATGGAACAATCCGAATCTATTTTGACACTTCTTCTGATCAGGAGCTGAAACTGATACTGGAAAACCAGTTTGAAATTCATTATACAGAAGAACATAAGAAAATAATTTTAAATCCATTTGTTCAGTATGACCTGACGGAAACGAGAAAATACGGAGGTCTGGGGCTTGGACTTTCCATTATAAAAAACGGATGCCAGAAAATTAATCTGGATTGGCATATTGAATTTGAAAATCAAACTTTCAGGATTGTTTTTATTTTTAAGAAGGAAGATGAGAAATGAACAAGATTTTGGAAGAAGGGCTTGAAAAGCTTGGAATAGAGTATAGTAAGGAAAAGATAGAAAAAATTGAGGAATTTTATTTGATTTTTTCAGAATGGAATGATAAAATCAACCTTTCTTCCTCTTCAATTCAAGACAGCAAAGATGAGTTTATCAGCCGGCATATTCTAGACAGCGCAGGGCTTCTCTCTTATTTTCCTTTGGGAAAAATGATCGGGGATCTGGGAAGCGGAGGCGGATTTCCTGGAATTGTTTTAAAGATTTTAAATCCTCTTCTTAAAATAGAGCTGATTGAAGTGATCGAGAAGAAAATTACCTATCTGGAAGATGCGATTCAGAGACTGGGGCTGTCTATTCCTGTGCGAAACCCTTCAAAAGCAAAAATAGGGAAAAAATTTGATATTATGACCTGCAGGGCTTTTGGAAATCTGGAAAAAATCTTAACGGAAAGTAAAAAATATTTAAAAAAACCTGGAAAAATCATTGCTTATAAAGGCAAAAAAGAAACCATTTTAAATGAAGTTAAACCTCATTTTAAGAATATGATAAAAATTATTCCTTTGGAAATTCCTTTTATTGAAGGTGAAAGACATGCTGTTATTTTTGATTTATAAATAATTATTGGTATAAATAAAATATTTTTATTAATTTTAAATATTACAATTTAAAATTGGAAGCAAAATTTAATATTGTTCAGCTGAAAGGACGATATTATGTTTAAGGAGTCATAGAAAAAGAATGGAATCGAAAAAACCTTCGCGAATTATATTAAATAATTTTACCAAAAAAATCCTGAAAGATTTTAATGATAAAAAAATTATTTCTTTTTCAGAATTAAAAAAAAATCTTCCAAAAGAAGTCGTTTATTCGAGAAAAATTTTTAAAATCTTAAACATACTTGAAAAACAAGGCATACAAGTTATTAAAGAGAAAAAATCTGCCCCTGTTATTCCTATAAAAGCCGCCAAAGAGCAATATGATAATCTTTATATGAAGGAAATGGCGCAATACTCTCTTCTGACTGAAGAAGAAGAAATTGATATTGTGAAAGATCTGGAAGAAAATGAAACTAAAATCATGAAAGATATCATCAAATCACCCTTTTTTATCAATTATCTAGCCAATCTCTTTAAAGTCAAATATAAAAAGAATAATTATAAAGAAGGGGGAAATTTAAAAAGCTTTCTTTATAAAAAAATTCTAAAAGCAGTGGAAGAAGACAATTACCTTGCATTGAAAAGAGATTTTAAAATCCCCAGAAGCGATATTTTAAAAATCAGTCAAAAAATTGTCCAGTCTTCAAAAATTGAAGAAAATGATAAGACCGAACTTCAATATGCCATAAAAAGAGTGGAAGATCTTCAGGAAAAATTAATTATTTCGAATTTAAGGCTTGTGCTAAGTATTGCCAAAAAATATGCCAGAAAAAAAAGCAACAACCTTTTTGATTTAATTCAGGAAGGAAACATGGGGCTGATTAAAGCAGTCGAGATGTTTTATTATCATAAGGGTGTCCGTTTTGCGGCTTATGCAAAATGGTGGATCAAACAGTCCATTATCCGGAGTCTTTACGAAAATAACCGTCATATCAAAGTCCCTCTTCATTTTATTGATGCGGTTAAAAGACTTGAGGATTTTGTCAACAACTATATTCAAGAAAATCATGAATATCCATCCATTGAAAAAATGATTGAAAAAACAACTTTTTCAAAGAAAAAAATTATGCGGATTATGCAGCTGATGTCTAAGCCGGTTTCTCTGGATACTCCTGTTTTTTACAAAGACGGGATCGTTGAATTAAAAGATGCTGTAAAAGACGGAAATCATAAAGAACCTTATTATGAATTATTCAGAAATACACTTTCTTTTACCATTAAAAAAATGCTTTCCGGTTTATCCGACAGGGAAAGGGATATTCTTGTCAAACGCTATGGACTGGAAGACGGGGTTCAGAGAACTCTTGACGAAGTAGGTTATTATTTTAATCTGACCCGTGAGAGAATCCGCCAGATTGAAAAAAAATCATTGGACAAACTGAAAACTCCCAGCAAGGTTTTTATGTTTAAAAAATTATTGGAAGGTGAAGGTACTTGATTATCGGAATGGATATGGGAGGCACACATTCAGACGGTGTGCTGATTTATAAAAATAAAATTATCCGCAGAGAAAAAATTCTTTCAGACTCAGAAAACCCAGAAAAAACAATTGTCTTACTTTTAAAAAAAATAATTGAAAATATTAATTTTTTGGAAATAAAAAGGATTGTTATCAGCACTACTTTAATAACCAATATTTTATCAAAAAACCAGGAAGAGAAAACAGGTCTTTTACTGATCCCGGGGCTGGGTCTTTCACTCGAAAATTTTAAAAATACAACACCTTTTACTTTTATCCTTAAAAAAGGATATATTGATCACCGGGGAGTGGAAGTCTCGTCTTTGAATCAAGATGAACTTTCGGAAGCGGCGGTTTTTTTTCAGAACGAAAACATAAAAAAAATTGCGGTGGTTTCCAAATTTTCAACTCGAAATCCTGATTTGGAAAAAAAAGCGGGTGATTTTTTAGAAAAAAAAAGATTTCAAATTTATTATGCTCATCGGTATTCTGGAAAACTCAATTTCCTAAGACGGGCAATGACCGCAGGATTAACGGCATCGGTGGAAACTCAGTATCGAAATATGGCTCTTGCCTTAAAAAAATCGATCGAAGAAATGGGCATAAAAGCCCCCCTTTATATTCTGAAAGCAGACGGCGGAGCTGTTTTACTGGAAGATTCTCTTTCTTATCCTCTGGAAAGCGTCTTATCCGGTCCTGCCGGAAGTATTCTGGGTACTCTTTTTTTTAAAAATATTTTCCAGGATGTGAAAGAAGCGGTCGTTTTAGACATAGGCGGCACAACGACTGATCTTGGTTTTTTTATTCACGGGGAGCCGATTTTAGAACCGGAAGGAATTTCAATTAAAAAATCCAGGACACTCATTCGGGCGCTTAAGGTTTATCCTCTTGCTATCGGGGGAGATACACTTTTTGAGATCAATCCGGAAAATGAAGTCAAGCTGGATAATAGACGAAAAGGCGTTTCTTATTGCTTTGGAGGAAGTCTGCCTACTTTGACAGATGCTTTAATTTATAGAGAAAAAAAAGACCTGAAGGCAAAAGAAGGGCTTAAGATAAAACTGAATGAAGAAAAACTGGACGAACAGGTCAATAAAATTGTTCTGAAAGCCTGTGATTTTATTTATCAGAAAATAAGTGATAAAATCAATGAAATAAATGAGAAACCGATTTACACAATCAATGAATTTTTTGAAAGGAAAAATTTTCTGCCTGAAAAAATCATACTCATTGGGGGCGGAGCGCCTTATTTTAAAAAAGCTTTGGAAGAAAGATTTGGAATTCCGGCTGTCATACCGGAGGAAAGTGCAATCTGTAATGCTTTAGGGGCTGCTCTTGCGCGGGTAACGGCGGAAGTCAATCTTTATGCCAATACTTCAGACGGCAGGCTGTCTATTTCCGAACTTCAATTTTTTGAAAAAATCGACCGCCACTTTTCTAAAAAAGAAGCGGAAGAAAAAGCGCTTGAAAAACTCAAAGAACTGGCAGAAAAAAAAGGAGTTTTAAAAGACTCCTGTGAAATGGAAATTACAGAATCTTCTGTTTTCAATATGGTCAGGGGATTTAGCACTACTGGAAAAAATATCCGGATAAAAGCGCAGATCAAACCTGGTCTGATTAAGGATTTTTAATGGAAATTAAATCTGAAAAAATTGTTGAGATGGTTTTAGATATTGAAACGGTAAAAATGAATCTGGAAGAGGATTTTACAGATTATGAAAAACAGTATTTAACCCAATTTGATGATGAAGAAAGTAAATTTGAAGAAAGAATGGCTTTATACCCTGAGTCGGGAAAAATCGTATCCATTGGCTGTAAAAATATTATCAGCCAGAAGGGGTTCGTTGTTTTTCACGCCGGGGAAAAGTTTAAAGAAGATATGGACAGCGAAGACGGGAGTTTGGTGCTTTACGGGTGCAGGGATGAAAAAGAGATTCTTGAAACTTTCTGGAATTTGATTAAATCCATGGAGCAGGCGGGGTATAAGTTTAACCGCTTGATTACTTTTAATGGTAAAAGCTTTGATGTTCCTTTTATTTTAATGCGCTCTGCTGTTAATAATGTTAAGATTACTCATTCTTTAGGGTACAAAGGGCAGGCATCTTTCCACTGTGATCTTTTAGAAGAATCCACTTTCCACTGGAAAAAAAGAAAGTTTAAGCTTCATCTGGTCGCTAAAACTCTGGGAATCCCGCATCACAAGAGCGAGGAAAGAAATGGGAAATCTGTCTGGGATTGGTTTGCGAGTGGTATGTATGAGGAAATCGCTTCTTATTGTTATGAAGATGTGGAACTGACGGAAAAAATCTATCAGACTTTAAAATCAAGCTGGGGAACTTTACTTTAGGATAAAATATGGATTATAAAATCTTTTTAAATGAGTCTTTTTCAAATGTGAAAGATATTGAAACTTTTATTAAAAAGAATATTCCTGATATCCAGAATTCTTCTTTTCAATGGGAATTTATTGAAGAAACTGGAATTGCTCTTTTTCGATCTTCTTTTTCTGGAATTATTTATCTTTCAATGATGAACGGGACAAAATTAAACCCTTTTTCATACCGCAAACTGAATCAGGCTGTGCTTGTTTCTTATGACTTAAGAAATTCAGAACAGTATCTGACACTTTATTACAGGCTTCTTCGGAAAATGAAAAAGAATATTAATCGGCTTTTAATCCTTGGAATAGAAAATGAAGAAGATTTAAAGAAAGAAATGGACAGTCTTTTACTAGCAAGTTCTTATGACTATCATTTTGAAGAATATTATGAATTTTATTTTTATACAGCTGATTCAGCGTACAAAGATCTTTTTTTAACGGTCTGTCTGGAAAACCATGTTAAAAATTTTAAATATTCTTTTCTTTTCCCTTTAGAAAAAGAAGAGTATTTGTTAAAAGAGCTGGTAGAGGAAGAAACTTATTTATTCAGCGGAGAGCTGGAAAAAAAGAGAATTCCGCAATTTATCGGAGCGCTTATGGAAGAAGGAATCGATATTTCCAAACTGACATTCAATAAAATTTTTAAAATACTGTAAAAAACAAATCTGAATCGAACTGATGATTCTATTTTTTTTAAAATATTTTATCCTTAAAAACATTGCTTTTCATAGATTAATGAATTATTTTTTAATAATTGAATTGATATATAGAATAAAGAGGGGTTGCATGGCAAAGAATTTAGATGACATTCGTAAAAAATTGAATATAGAGAATATTGATGAAAGTGAAAAGAAACAGCTTTTTCAAAAATTTGTTGATAAAGGCGGAAAAGTAATTGAAACTGAAGAGGAGAAAAAAGCAAAAAAATTAAAAAAACAACCTATTATCCGGCAATCGAAAATCTATTCTTCTGATCCTAAAAACCAGGCTAATTCAGAAAAATATAAAAAAAACAATTCTTCTTCTCAGGAAAAAAAGGCATCTTCAGAAAAAAAAATAATGACAAAAGAAACAATTCAGCAGGAATTGAAAACAACATTTTTTTCAAAAATGGGAATTAATCTTTATTCTTTTTTTAATAAAGTTACGAATATCAATGGTCATATTTTTCATCCTAAATTTATCAGCACAACGACGATGGATGTTTATGAAAGTCTTTCAGAGCTTCACCGGACCGCAATTATATTAATGAAATCAAAGTCTTTGGCTGAATTTGATATCCGTTATTATTTTTTTAAAAAATACCCTGTTTTTTATGAAATGCTTTTAAGACTCAATAAAATGCAAAGCAGGGAAATTATTGATCAGATCCGTGAGAAAGAAAGAACCATTCCCAATGGAAGGCTGACTTCTTTTGATTTAGAGAAAGAAATTATTTATCTATTCAAGCGTTTTTACATTTTTCTTCCATATAAAAAACAGATTTCAGAAGCTTACCGGGAAGGGTTTAAAATTATTGAGAAAAAGGAAAATCTTCCCCCGACTCTGGTGGAAAGTTATATGAGTAAGGTCAGAGAACATGTCGCTTTTCTTTTTGATAAATATATTGTCAAACTTTTTTACGCTTTTTTACAGGTGACAAAGTTAAACTTCAAAATTGATTCAAGAGAAATTCCTGTTTTTCTCGAAATCCAGGATAGAGAAAGAATTGGGGGCAGAATTTCCGAGTTGGAAAAGGAATTTTTAAAGGAAGAGGAAAAAATCAAAGAAGAAAGTAAAATTAAAGAAGATGTAAGTACTGAAGATAAATTAAAAGAAACAGAAGAAAAAATTCAGCTTCCTCAAGAAACACAAAAAGGGCTTGAAATTATCGAGAATCTGGATTACAATCTTTTAGCTGCGGATAAAAACTCTCCCTTTATCTATTATGATAAAAAAGACAAAGTTTATCGTGTCGCCGCTATTTTAAATTTCTTTGAGCAGGAGTATTCTTTTGCCATGACAGGGAATAAAATTAAGTACTATATGGAACACCATGAAGGGATGAAATTTGATCCCAAGAAAGACCTGAATGAAGAGTATGTGGAAATTAATACGATCATGGAAAATATTAAAGAATATTCAACCCATATCAAGGAAATCTCAGAAACTGAAAATAACAACAATATTCCTGCCATGCAAAAACATAATCTGATTCATAAAGCAACGATTCAGAAAGCAAAAATCAGCATGTCGCTTCGTGCAAAACTCGGCAGCACAATGAATAAAGTAAAAATGTCTTTGGAAAAAATCAGGTCGGATTATCATAAATTTCTGGCAGATCCTGAATCAGCTTTAAGATTTAATGACAATGCCAGAAAATACCGTCTCGAAGGCAAGCAGACAAAAGAAGGGCTTGAAGAGTTTTATCAGTTTATTTCTGCGTTTCATTACCTTCTCACCAAAGGGAATTTAGGTGGTGCTGGAAATGTTGTCCGATAATGATATTTTAAAACTCGCTCTTTACGAAGATTTACAGACTGGAGATATCACAACTGACGCTGTTATTTCAAAAAATCATCAGTCCATTGCTCTTCTTTACGCAAAAGAAGAAGGAATTCTTTGCGGTCAAAATTATTTTGAAACTGTTTTTTCTTTTTTCAACGACCCTTTTTTTTCAATTGAATGGTATAAGAAAGAAGGAGATTATCTTCAAAACAAAGATAAAATTGCCTCTATCAAAGGACTGACCGGAACCATTTTAAAAGGGGAAAGGACTGCCTTGAATATACTTCAGCACCTTTCCGGTATTGCTTCCCGAACTAAAAAAATCACTGAAATTCTTTCAAGAACCCAGATTAAAGTCTTGGATACCCGAAAAACCCTTCCTCTACTTAGAAATATGGAAAAAAAAGCAGTGAAAACAGGCGGGGGGGAAAATCACCGTTTTGGACTCTATGACCGTTTTTTAATAAAAGAAAATCATATCAAGGCAGCCGGTTCGATTTTTAAAGCGGTGGCGGCCTGCGCTGCGGCAAGAAAACAAGAACTAATCGAAGTAGAGACAACAACCTATCAGGAAGTTCTTGAGGCTTTAGAAACTGAAGCGGATATTATTATGCTCGATAACATGAGTTTTGAAGAAATAGAAAAATGCTGTCTTAAAATCAGAAATGTTTCTCATAAAAAAATTGAAGTTTCAGGGAATATGAATGAAGAAAAGATTAAAATCTTAAAAAATTTTAAAATCGATTTTATTTCCATGGGAGCCCTTATCCATTCTGTGAAAGCTTTGGATTTATCTCTTTTGATTGAATCGATTGAATCAGGGGAAGAAAAGAATGGACGCAAATGATATTTTTAAAGGAATGGAAGGAATTAGAAAAGAATATTTAATCAATATCTTAGAACAGGGAGAAAAGATCAAAACTCTATTTTTGGATGGCAATATCCAAAATCACCTCCCTGAAATCAGAACTTTTGCCCATCAAATCAGCGGATCAGGAAGTTCTTACGGATTTGAATTTATTACAGAAGCGGGAAGAAGTATTTCTTCCGGAGTTAAAAATGAAGAATATCAGGATACTCTTAAAATAATTCAAAATTTGCTTGTGAAAATTAAAGAAACTGTAAAAACACTTTAAGGGGAAAAAGGTGCTGACGGGAAAAAACTTAGTCTCATTATTAAAATTGAATGAGAAAATCGATTTTACGAAAAAAATATTTGAAATTCTTTACGCGATTTCACAAAATGTGATCAAGCTTTTAGGAGCTGAGAGATCAACTATTTATATTTATGATGAAGAAAAAAATGAACTTTATTCTTATGTCGCCTCACAATTGGAAATTGATGAAATCAGACTCAAGGTAGGCGAGGGGATAGCGGGCAAGGTGGCGGAGTCAAGAATTCCCATTATTGTTGACAATGTGGAAAACAACACTGATTTTAATGCTTATTATGATTCTCAGACCAATTATAAGACCAGAAATTTAATTACGGTTCCTCTTTTAAACCGGGAAGACAAGCTGATTGGAGTAGTTCAGGTTCTCAATAAAAAAAATAGTAAATTTAATAAAAATGAGGATCTTGAAAAGTTAAACTGTTTTGCTCCTGTGGCGGCCATTGCGATTGAACAGGCTAAAATAGCAGATGAAAAAAGCATGATCAAAGAAAAAAACAGCCTTCTTATTGAAAATTTTAATGCCGGCATATTAATTATTGATAACCAATATGTTGTTCAGGATTTTAATAAAAAATACCTTGAAATATTTAAACTGGATTATGATATTGAAAAAAAGAATATTCGGGAAATTCATAAAGCGATTTTTGACAGGATTGAAAATTTATCTCTTCAGGGAACTGATTTAAAAATCCGGCAAAACTATTATCATATCGATATTTCAGATTTGACAGATATTAATGAAAAAAAAGTAGGCTGGGTTATTTTAGCCACTGATGTAACTGAAAAAGTCATTTTTAATCAAAAGAAAGCGCTTGAAGAAAGAATGTCAATCCTTGGAAAAATGAGCAGTCAGATTTTTCATGATATCAAAAATCCTCTTTTTATTATCAAAGGCTATCTTCAATTGATCGATGATTGTGATAAGAAAGGAGAAAATGAGCAGTATTTTGAAATTATCCGAAGCGAAATTGAAAGGATTCTCTCCATTATTCAGGAGATCCTCCATTTTTCTAAAGGAGAAGTAGAGGTTTTTCCTGAAAAATTTACTTTTCAGGACTTTGAATCTTATCTTCTTCAGTTTCTTGAAAAAATCAACAATACTTTTAATGCTGAAATTGGACTTCAAATATATCCTGAAGTTGTAAAAATAAAACACTTGAATATTGATGTAAAAAAAATTGAAAGAGCTCTGAGCAATATTGTTTTTAATTCAATTGAAGCGGTTGAAACTGACAATTTAAACGGTCAGGTTCAAATTCAAATTGATTTTAAAGATAAAATGCTTCATCTTTATATCAAAGATAAAGGGAAAGGAATCCCTGAAGATATTAAAGAACATATTTTCGAGCCTTTTTTTACTCAAAATAAGGCAAAGGGAACCGGTTTGGGGCTTCCCATCGCAAAAGCCATTATTGAGAAACATCAGGGCAGCATTGAGCTCAAAAACAAGGAAAATGACTGGAACACTATTTTCTTGATTCAGCTTCCTGTAGAAATCTAAAAAAAGGTAAAATCATGATATCAAAACTCATTATTGCAGGGGGGGGGACTTTTGGCCATATTGCCCCTGCCTTGGCATTGAAGAAAAAATTTACGGAAGAAGGAAAAAAAGTTTATTATTTTTGTGCGGCAAGGGATAAAAAATTTCCTTTTTTTAAAAATGAAAGCAATCTTTATACTCTCTGGCTTTCCGGTCTTCCAAGAAGTAAAAATCCTTTTTTGTTTTTTCTTTTCTTTTTTCAGTTATTTCTTTCAATGATAAAAAGCTTGTTTTATTTTATTAAAATACGGCCTCAATTACTGATTCTCACAGGCGGATTCATGAGTTTTCCGTTTTTTTTCTGGGCATGGGTTTTTAGAAAAAAATACTATATCTGCGAACAGAATTCTTATCCTGGATTGGTAGCCCGGATTGCTTCAAAAAAAGCTCAAAAAATCTTTCTTTCAATGAAAGATTTCAGCGGAAGGCTGAAAGGTAAAAAAATTGTTACCGGTAATCCTATGGTGATAAAAACCCCTTATTCAAAAGAACAAGGAGCTGAAATCTTAAATATTCCATATACAAAAGAAAGAAAATGGATTGGTGTTTTAGGCGGAAGTCAGGGAGCGGAAGCGGTCAACCGCTGGATTTTAGAAAATTCTGAAGAGTTGATTCAAAAAGGTTATTCTTTTCTGATTTCAACCGGAGCTAAAAATTATTCTAAAATCCGTGAAAAAATAACGGATAAAAATATATTTATTTTTGATTTTGTGAGAGAAATGGGCGCTTTTTATGAATTATCGGATTATATTATCTGCCGCTCTGGGGCATCCACTATCAGCGAGCTTCTTTACCTTAATAAAAAAGCAGTCTTTATCCCTTATCCTTATGCCAGTGATAATCATCAGTATTACAATGCTTTATTTGCATCAGAGTATTTAAACTGTATCCTGATTGAAGAAAAGGATTTAAAAGAAAACCGATTGATCGATACTATACAAAAACTCGAAAATGACGAAAATAAAAAACAGGAAATCAGTTTTAAAAATGCTTTGGCAAGAATTTATGAAGAGGTTTTAGATGACTTTAAAAAATAAAAAAATCGGCGTGTTAATGGGCGGTTTTTCTTCAGAAAGGGAAATATCATTAAGATCCGGGAAAAATGTTACTGCTATTCTGGAAAAAGCGGGTTATGATGTTGTCTCAATCGATGTAAAAGAAAATTTTATTGAAGAATTAAAAAACAATAAAATCGAGATTGCTTTTAATGTTCTCCATGGTTTTTTCGGAGAAGACGGAAGGGTTCAAAGTATTTTGGAACATATGAATATTCTTTATACAGGCTCAGGAGTGGAGTCTAGCAGTATCGGGATGAATAAAATCCTTTCAAAGCAGATTGCGGCTCTTTATGGAGTCAATACAGCGTCTTTTCAGCTTATTGAAAAAAAAGAAGATTATAAAAAAGTTCAATTTGATCTTCCCTGGATCGTAAAACCTGTTGCTGAGGGCTCCAGTATTCATGTTGAAATTATTAAAGATAAAAATAAAATTCCTGATTTTCCTTATTCTGAAAAACAATTTTTTGTTGAAAAGTATATTAAGGGAACGGAAGTGACAGTAGGGGTTTTGGATGACGGAAAGGAATTTTTAGTTCTTCCTGTACTACAGTTAATTCCTAAAAACGAATTTTATGATTTTGAAGCAAAATATACGAAAGGGATGACTGATTTTATCCTTCCGGCTCAAATAGATTCAAAAATTTATCAGCAGGTTCAAAATGAAGCTTTAAAGGCTCATCAGGCATTAGGATGTTCAGGGGCAACAAGAAGCGATTTTATTATTGACGGAGAAAAAACCTATTTTCTGGAAATTAATACAAATCCGGGAATGACTGATACCAGTGATATTCCGGCAGAAGCAAAATCATACGGTATGAGTGAGTTGGAATTATGCGAAAGAATTTTAGCGTCCGCGCTCAAGAAAAAAAAATAAACCCTAAAAAAATCCTTGTTTTTGGAATTTTTTTTTTAACAGCAGTCTTTTTTTTTGTTTTTCATAAAAGTATTTTACCAATAGAAAAATTGGAAATTAATGGTCTCTTTCTTATAAATAAAGAAGAAATTGCTAAAATGGTTCAAATTAATGAATCTCTTTTATCCATAGATAAAGAAGATTTAACGAGTAAAATATTCAGCTTAGGTTTTGTAGATGAAGTCAATATTTCAGTAAAACTTCTAAACAAATTAGTAATACAAATCAAAGAAAAAGAAATTGTAGCCAGGATTATTTATCAAGATAAAAAATATTATTTAACCTCAAAAGGTCTCTTATTATCAGAGAAAAGTTATATTTATAAATATAATTTTCCGGAAATAAATTTGAAAAAAAAGATTGATTCCCAGAGATTAATTTTACTTTCCTATCATCTTGCGTTAATGAAATTTTATGACAAGAACTTTTTCTTCAAAATCAGTGAAATTTCTTTTGAGGGAATCGAGAATTCAGATATTTTTATTATTTGTAATTTTAAAAAATATATTTTCAACTGGAATCTTCAATTTGAGGACTTTTTAAAAATGCGTTATCTTGATAGCTTGAATTTAAGTTATCGGGTTTATGATTTACGGGGAAAATATATTTTGACAAAAGAAAGCTGATGTTTTTTGGGAGGGGATCGAATGATAGATATGTCTGATATTCAAGTAGGTATAGATATCGGCAGTAGTAAGACAGTAGTAGTTATTTCCCAGAATGACGAATTTGAGGATCAGCTTTTAGTTTTAGGGCTTGGAAAAGCTGAAAATACAGGTGTGCGGAAAGGGAAAATTATCAATATCGAACACACTATTCATTCTATCAAAAAAGCGGCAGAGCAGGCAGTCCTTATGGCAGGACTTGATTTTAATCAGGTTAATGTGAATATTCAGGGAGAAATCAGCAGTATCAATTCTCAGGGAATTGTAGGTATTGCCAGAAAAGACCGTGAAGTTTCTTCAAAAGATGTGCAAAGAGTCATTGACCTTGCCACTCATAACGATATTGGGCACGATAAAAGAATTGTTCATGTTTTTCCTCAGCATTTCAAGCTGGATGAACAGGATTTTATCAAGGATCCGATAGGAATGACCGGATTCAGGCTTGAAGGAAAGGTTCATCTGATTACTTCTCCAAAAATTAATATTACCAATATTAAAAGATGTGTAGAACGATCAGGGTTTGTTCCGAAAATTGCCCTTGCCAATGCTTATGCTTCTTCAAATGCGGTTCTTACAGAAGACGACAGGCTTTCCGGCGTGCTTCTTCTGGACATCGGAGCAGGGACTACAGATATGATTGTTTATCAGGACGGCTCTCCTTCTTTATCTTTTTCTTTTTTAGTAGGCGGAAACAATCTGACGAAAGACCTCAGTATGGGGATTAAAGTGGCAGAAGGGACGGCTGAAAAGATTAAAAAAAGATTCGGCTGTGTTTATTCTGATCTCGTTGATCCTTATGAAGAAATTGAAGTGCCTATTTATGGTAAAAATCATGTCCAGAGAATTACAAAGATTCAAATTAATTCTTATTTAGAGCCCCGTGCCGAAGAAATCCTTTTGATGGTCAAAAACAAGCTGAATGAAAAAAACATTAATCTTGAAGAATTAACCAACGGCTGCATTATTACGGGCGGTGTAGCAAACCTATCCGGTATCACGGAACTGGCAGAAAAAGTTCTTGGGCTTCATACCAGAATAGGGCTTCCTCAAAAAGTAAGCGGAGTAGTGGACGAGGAAATCAAAGATCCTGCTTACAGTACAGCAATTGGTCTTTGTCTTGGGGAAAAAAATTATCTCGATGAAAGCACGGGCAAAAATTCAGGTCTTCTTTCACAGTCTTCCAGCGGATTTAAAACAAAGGTAAAAGATTTTTTTAAAGAAATACTGGGTTAATGTTAAATAATAAAAATAATATTTTTTAAATTCATATAATTTTTTGGGGGGGGTGTTGTGAATATTATTATGAAGGATGAGTATTTGAATCCTACGAATATTAAAGTAGTTGGTATAGGCGGGGGCGGATGCAACGCAATCAACCGCATGATAGAAAAAGGTTTTAATAATGTTGAGTTTATCGCTTTAAATACAGATGCGCAGGCTTTAAGCAGCAATAAAGCGGGCGAGGGGAATCAGGGGCAGAAATTTAAAATTGGAAATCAGCTGACCCGGGGACTGGGAGCAGGGGCTAATCCTGAAATCGGCGAAAAAGCTGCAACCGAAAGTAAAGATGCCATTAAAGAATGTTTAAAAGATGCGAATATGGTTTTTATCGCCAGCGGAATGGGCGGAGGCACGGGAACAGGGGCATCGCCTGTTGTGGCTCAGATTGCCAAAGAAATGGGAATCCTGACAATTGCAGTAGTAACCAAGCCTTTTCAGTTTGAAGGCAAGAGAAGGATGAATCAAGCTGAGGAAGGAATTAAAAAGCTTGAAAAAAATGTGGATTCTGTGATTGTTATCCCGAATCAAAGATTAGTTGAGATTTATAATGATGATAATTTCAGCTTGATCGATGCTTTTTTAAAAGTAGATGATATTCTAGGTTATGGAATTCAGGGAATTGCGGAAATTATCAATAAACCCGGTGTGATTAATGTTGATTTTGCAGATGTCCAGTCAATCATGAAAGGGGCTGGAAATGCTTTAATGGGCATCGGTATCGGAACAGGAAAAAATAGGGCGATTGATGCTGCTGAAAGGGCAGTGCACAATCCTCTTTTAGATATCAATATCAGCGGGGCAAAAGGAATTCTAGTTAATGTCAGCGGAGGAAAAGACCTTTCTTTGTCCGAATACAATAAAATTGTCAGTTATATTACTTCAAATGCCCATCCTGAGGCAAATATTATTGCAGGCGCCTTAATTGACGAGTCTTTAAAAGACCAAGTCAGTGTAACTCTTATTGCAACCAGTTTTGATTCGGCAGCTAAAATTCATGAAACTGTGTCAGTTGAAAAAACAGAAGAAAAAAGACAACCTCATTTGATCCATCATCAAGAACCCTTAAAAGAAGAAAAAAAACAGCCTGCAGCCATTTTAAAAGAAGAAGCTGTCTATCAGCCTGCTTCTCAAAACAAATTCAAATCAGACTCTCTTTTCAATCAACAGGAAGATTTATTTCCTGAAAACAAACTCATTAAAAAAGAAGAAATGAAAAATTTCTTTGAAGATGATTATGAAAATAAAAATTTCTTTGATGACATCGATACACCGACTTTTCTAAGAAATATCGGAAGATAAGGATTATAAGTTTTAAATTGTAATACAAAATATCCAAATGCAGATCTGCCGGTTTTTGATTTCAAAAATCGGTACGATGACATTAAAATCTCTCAAAATAAAAAGTAATATCATTTTATAGATTTTTTTTTTATATTTTATGTTATTATTTCTGAAAAGAAAAAAGGGTAGTAATTTGAATATTAAAAAAACTTTTTTACTTATTGGTTTGTTTTTTTCATTTACCCACGCTCTTTCTTTTTCAGCAGATGCTTATGAAGGAGATGCCTATCACGGAAGCAATTTCATAAATTTAAAAAATGGCGCAAGATCCAATGCGCTTGGAATTGCTTATATGGGTTTTTTGGATGACGCTGGAATTATATTCTGGAATCCGGCAGCTATTGTGACTCTTCCCTATAATACTATAAGAATAGGAAGCGGTTTGGTAAATTACAATACTGTCTCCGCTGATTTTTCCCTTGTAGCCAAGCAGGAGAATTTCGGATGGGGAGTAGGGGCATCGGGTTTTTATTATACAGGGATTAAAAAATATGATGCTTCCGGAAATGAAAGCGCTAATTTATTCAATATGCAGGGATACGGGGTTTTAGCCTTTTCCTTTCTTTTAAGTGATTTTTCTTCAATTGGTTTTTCTTTTAAAACCGGATACCGTAATTTGGAAGATCATCAGTATTATGTTTTAGCCGGAAATCTTGGAATGATGATTAATATTCTTTATTTTCAGTTGGTTTTTGGTCTTGAAAATATGGGTTACTCTTTAGATAACAATGATAATAAATATCAGTTTATTGATCCTTCTTTAGATTTTGCTTTCAGTTATGTAAAAAAAGATGAACAGGATAATAAAATTTTCGGACTGAGCTTAGCGGTCAATAAGGGGCTTGATCTTCCTTCTGACAGCGCTAAAATAGGTCTTGGAGCCTATATCCGCATGTTTGGGCAGTCTGAAGAAATTGAGGATTATTTTGAAAAAAAGAAAACAGAGAGTAATTCTCTTTATTTAAATGTCGGCGCTGAAAGTTACCATGGAGCGAATTTTTCAGGCGGTCTCACTCTTCTTTTGTGGGGATTGAAACTGGATTACGCGATTGTTTTTCCTAAAAATCATATCAGGAATTTTTCACATTATGCCTCAATTGAATTCAGGTTTTAAAGACTATTACAAAATTCTTCAAGTTGACCCTGAAGCGGATAAAGAAATTATTCAAAAAGTTTATCATCTTCTTATGAAAAAATATCATCCTGATGTTTCGATTCAGGATGATGGGAAAATAATTCGAGAGCTCAATCAGGCCTATGAAATATTAAAAGACGGTAAAAAAAGAAATGATTACGATCAGGAATATCAAAAATATAAAAAACAGTCAGTGATTGTTCATGAGGTGAAATCAAGACCCTATCTTGCTGAGAAAAATTTGCTAAAAGAAAAAGAAGAAGAACTTTTAGCGATGAAAAAAGAACTTGAAAATCAGGAATTCAGACTTAAAATCAAATTAAAGGTTTATGAGGAATTAAAAGAACAGAATAAAGAATTTGCGGATTTGAACAGTCAAAAGATTGAAGAAGCTTCCTTAATGGAACTTTTTTTTAATTCTTCCCCTGAAAAACCGGAGTTTAAAAAAACTCTTGAGGCAGTTAAGCTCCTTCCTGATAAAAGAAAAACAGCATTCCTTTTAAAAATATTTGAATCTAAAAAATTGACTATGGAGCAGGAAATCGGATTGGGAGAGCTGGTCTTCGAAGAGAAAAAAGAAGAATTTATCCCTTATTTAGAGCGTTTTTTTAAATTTAAACAGTTTTATAAGCCTCTTTTAACCTGGATTTTAGAAAAAGAAATAAAAAACTATCTTGATAAAGTAGGGTTATTGGCAGACAATCTTTCATTTCAAATGGGAAATAACAGCGAGTTACTGCCGATTTTTTTAGAAATTTATTCAAAGCTTTTTTTTAAGGAAAATCTTTTACAGTTTCTTTTCAAAATTCAAAAACTCTATGAAAACCGTGATTTGAATGATATAAATAAAGAAACGATTTTATTAAAAATGCTTATTTTAATTCAGGAAAATAATTTTAAACCTTTTTTTAAGTCTTTTATTAAAAAACTCAAAAAACACTATAAAAACGAAAATTTTATATCTGATTACTCATTTTAAGAAAAAAATAAAAAAAACATTGATTTTTTTTAAATTCTGCTTAATATATTCTATAAGAGTTTTTAAGAAAAATAAGGAAAAAATCATGGAAGAAAATAAACCGGATTTTATTTTAGAAGAAAGCATGGATGAAAAACATGCAATTTTAATGGGAAAACTCTATCTTCTCAAAAAAGAGAAAAAAAACATCACTCAGGAAGAAAAAGAAAAACTTACCCAAGAAGTTGAAATGATTCAAGACAGCAATGTTAAAACAGAGTTTAATAAACTTCTCAAAGAATTGGGAGTGTGATGAAAACAATTTGCATGCTGATACATTCTTAGAACTGCGGATAAGATAGATAGTGTAAACTTCTTTATAAATTATTAATAACTCTTAGTATATGAATAAAATACCTCTCCTTTTTTCTTCGGGGAGAGTGTAAAGTGGATCAGATCGATAAACCGGGGTATTACGCTGTCATTCCGGCAAATGTGCGGTATGATAAAGAGCTTTCTGCTCAATCAAAATTAATCTACGCTGAAATTTCATCACTTGTGAATGCGAAGGGCTATTGCTGGGCTACTAATCAGTATATTGCCGAGATGTACGGATTAACAAAAGAGAGCATTTCTCGGTGTATTTCTCAGCTTGAAAAAAATGGATATATTTCTACTCAAATTATCAAAAAAGACAAACAAATTACTGAAAGACGGATTTTTTTATCAATAGCTATTGACAGAAAAAACAATACCTACCCCGAAAAAAGTCAAGACCCTCTTGATAAAAAAGTCAAAAACCCTATTGACGAAAAAGTCAAGGAGAATATTAAAGAATTTAATACTAAATTTAATATTAAAGAAGAAGAAGAGGGGAACGGTTTTAAAAAACCGTCCGCCACACATTTAAAAACTCAATTTCAAAAACCTTCAAAAGAAGAACTCGAAAAATACTTTATTCAGCATTTTGCCGAAAAAGGCTTTGTTCAAGAGTCGGCACTGATTCAATCTGAAAAATTTCTAAACTTTTATGACTCAAAAAACTGGTTTGTCGGGAAAAACAAGATGAAAGACTGGAAAGCGGCAGTCCGAAACTGGGCGATCCGATGCCTTGAGGATAGAGAGCGGATTTTAAAGAAAAAAAAGCCTGAAAAATATTCTACTGTCCATTCAAAAACGCCTGAAGAATGGGCGCTTATCAGCGAAAAAAACAAGCGGGAGTATGACGAGAAAAACCCTTTTATAGAAGACGATAACAGCGGGGATTTTAACGACGATATGTTTGCGGAGGGCTTGAAATGACGGCGTTAAAAGATTTAATAGGCTTTCATTTTGAGAAACCGACTCAGGAAGAGCTTGAAAAATTGAAGATTTCTGAAGAGGAAGACCGGAAAAAGGAATCGATTAAACGGACAAACGCTTTTATCGAGCGGAAAATCGGGCTTGAGTTTGTCGGTAAGGTTTTTAACGGGTTTGAGTTTCAAACTGAGGATATCAGAAAACAGGCGGTCAATTTTCTTGAAAATCAAGACAGGGATTTTATCGTTTTCAACGGAAAGCCAGGGACAGGAAAAACGCATCTGGCAGCTGCATTGATTTATCGGTTTGTGACAAAATCGATTAACTCTGGAAAGTCTATCGAGCAGACTCTTTCGGAAGTCAATTACTTCAGGGCATCGGATTTTATCGAAACGATTAAAAATATGTGGAAGCATGGGGAAGATACAGAGTATTATATCAAGTTTCAAAACAATTTCAAGTTTCTTATCATTGACGAAGTGGGCGTGTCTTACGGCACCGAAACTGAGGAAAATATTTTTAACCGATTGATTGATGATCGCTATCGGAATAGAAAGGGGAAAACGATTATCATTTCTAATCTGGATGAATCGGGGCTTGAAAAATATATCGGGTTTCGAAGTCTTTCTCGGATTTATCAGCGCGGGATAATCTGTAATTTTCAAGGATCAGATAAACGGGCAGTGAAAAAAATCACGATTGCGGGGTGAAAAAATGAATCAGGTTGAAGAAATTAAAAAACAAAACCTTGAATCCATCAATTGGGCTCAGTATGAAAAATTCTGTTATAAAGTGGCGCATGCGGTGGCAAAAAAATATCAGGTGCCGTTTTGCGAACTCCAAGGGTACGCTTGGGAAGGTTTTGAGGAGTGCAGGGAAAAATATAACCCTGAAAAAAACCCTCATTTTATTGGTTTTTTAAAGATGAAACTGAATTATTATCTCATTGACAAGCTCCGGCAGGAAAAAAGACCCGGGACCAGGGCGAGAGGGAAGACAAAAAACAAAGAATCGGCTGTCAGAAAAGACAGTATTTATTTTTCAGCCATGGAAGATACTCTTACTGTGGAAGTGGATTATCTAGAAAATTATCTTGCCAGAAAAAAGGCTGAAAGGATTGAAGAACCGACTTTATTTGATATGAAACTTTACTGCGGAGCGGGAGCATGAAAAAAGATGAATTTTCTGAATATGATGTTTTTATGACAAAGTTTATTCTCGAACGAGATCAAAACACTTGTCAGTTCTGCCTCCGTCCTGCTGATGAGGCTCATCATATTTTTACAAGGGCTTTTAAGTCTGTCCGGTTTGAAGAGATGAATTTGGTATCTGTCTGCCGTGAGTGTCATACGCTTATTCATGCAGGAAAAATCGGGAAAAAAGAGATTGAGAAACGGATGGTGAGAAAATATGGGAGTCATTGGAGTGATCAGCTTGAAGAAAAAGCCGGAAAGGTTTTATTATGGGCTGAAATAAAGAAAAACGCTGAAAAAATAAAGGAGAAACTGAATGGGAGTTTGTTTTAAACTACAGGAAACAATAAAATCGATTCGGAATAAAGATGAAAATAGAAAAAAACAAATAGAAGAATATCTTGAGTTTAAGAGAAAAATAAATGAAAAAACAATAACAGGGTGGAAACTTGGATCAGAAAAACTCCAAATGCAATAGAGAGACTGAGGTTTATAGTCGTATGGTCGGGTTTTATAGACCTACAAAGCTTTGGAACAAGGGGAAAAAGCAGGAATTTTTAAAAAGAAAAACTTTTTTATTAGAAAAACAAAGGGAGGAACTGAAAAATGAAAGATGTGATACTGGGGAAGGATCTGTCGTTTGACCCTAAAAAAAGGGTGAAATTATCAAACGAAGATAAACTGAAAGAGATTGAGAAACGGATTAAGGATGAGAGGGCGAAAGGAAGCGAGACTTCGGCGTATCTAAATATCAGTATGATTTCGGTTGACGGTGTAAAAAAAACGAAACGGCTGAAAAGACTCGGACGGACTGAATGCTTGGATATGAAAAAGCTTTCTGCAGTTTTGAAACTCAGGAAAAATGAGTTTTTTGAATCAGGATTTCTGATGCTCCAGATTTGTAAAAGAGGGACTCCGTTTTTTACCACTATCTTAAGCGGTGATGAAATATGAAACTGAAAGAGGAATTAAAAAAAATAATTGAACTGAGGACCATCAGCGAAAACGGGAATCAGAAGGTTGATTTAGAACTTTACCAGGTGAAAAAAAAAGAAGGGGTGAGCTGGCAGACGGAGGTAAATATTAAAAAAGGACTGGTTTATCATTTGGTTTGCTGGTTTATGGAAGGATGTCTCATGCCTGTGAAATTTTACAGGGAAGAATCGGTTGATTTGCTGAGAGCTTAAAAAACAATTGGAGGAGAAATGAGTATTAATCAAGTGGTTTTGACCGGAAGGCTGACGGCTGATCCGGAGATAAAAGTAACCGGAAGCGGAATGAGTGTTGCGGTTTTTACAATCGCAGTGGATGATTTTGTAAAAAATGAGAAAACAGCCTATTTTTTTGAAATCAAAACTTTTGGAAAAACGGCTGAGAATGTTCAAAAATGGGTCAGGAAAGGAAGTATGATCGGGATCACTGGGAAACTTACACAGGAGCGCTGGGAATCAAAGGAAGGCGGAAAAAGAAGCAAGGCAACTGTCCTTGCCGAGATGGTTCATTTTCTCCAGCCGGTTCAAAAAGACGAAAACAGGAAACAGAATCAGGCAAAACCTGAAAAAAACAATATTTCAGAAGATCATTATTACGAAGAGGAAGGCGGTCTGCCGTTTTAGGGGGAGAGATGGAGCGAAATATTCAGTTTGACTATATCAAACTATTAAAACATTTCGGAATAGAGAAGCAGCTGAAAAAAACAAGGGAAGAATTGATTGAGCTTTTGGCGGTTTTGGATAAGTGGATAGAGGGCAGGGAATTTGAAGCCAGAGTGCTTAATGAAATCGCTGATGTTAAAATCATGATTGAACAGCTTTCCCTTATTTTCGGGATAGAAACGGTTGAAAAGGCAGTTTGTAAAAAAATTGACCGGACTTTCAAGCGGATAGAAGAGGGGTATTATCAAAAATGACAAAATACAGGGCAAGAAAAACAGGCGGATTCGACTCAAAAAAAGAGTTTGAACGGTTTATGGTGTTGAAAGACAGGGAGAAAAAAGGCAAAATCTCAAACCTTGAAACTCAAAAACCGTTTCTCCTGATTGATAAAAATCCGTTTTTCCGCTCTGTCAAATACATTGCCGACTTTGTTTATACTGAAAACGGACAGCAGGTTATTGAGGATGTGAAAGGGTATCGGCGGGGTCAAGCTTACCAGCTTTTTAAGATCAAGCAGAAGCTGATGTATGAAAAATATAAAATACTGGTAAAAGAGATATGAAGGGCAAGGTTATAAAACTGGATAAAGCTAAAAACCTTGTCCTTTTTCAAATTTACGGCTGGGTTGGACTGAAAGAAGAACAGTTTTTTGAGATCAAAAAGGAAAAGAAAATCCGATCACTTTCTCAAAATGCACTTTACTGGCTTTTTTGCGAGTTTACAGGAAATGAGCTTTGTATGACCCGGGATGAAATCCACGAAGGATTTAAATCGCTTCACTTAAAGAAAACAGAAGAGAGAAACGGAAAACGGTTTGAGACTTTTCAAAGCACGGCTGACTTAGACAGCTTTGAGTTTACTCAGTATCTTGATAAATGCAATCTGACGGCTATAGAATACGGAGTAGATACCAGCAGTTTTTGGGCGGATTATGAAAAAAACTATCTGCCGTTTTAAAGGGGGAAGAATGATTTTTAATACAAAAGCGTTTGAGATGTTGAAAGATTTTTATTATGGGCTTTTTTACCAGGCATGGATTAACAGTTATGAGTTTCGGGAAACACTTGACTCTATTTTATGGAGTATCGGGAATGAGTATAATTTGACCTTGTTTTATAGGGATAGAGGGCATTACTCATCTTTTTATGTCATTATCGACGGCACTCCTGAATTTATTATGAATTATATTTTTGATATCGGTGAAAAATACAGGCTTGATACAAAAGAAAAATTAACGGTATTTTTAAAAAAACAGGTTATTGAAAATATGAAAGAGAGAGGTTTTATCGGTGCCTGAAAAAAGTGTTCAAAAGACTGTTCAAAAGAATCCTAAAAAGAGTAAAAAAAAGACTGTAAAAAAGAAAAATAAGGTTTCTGACGATGAAATTATTGAACACGCTAAAGACCTTTATCTGACTGTGAATGAAGAGGGCGGACATAAGTATTCTTTTCGGGAAATTGAACAAATCCTGAACAAAGAGCTTGGTGTTCAAAAAAAATACAACACAATCCAGAACTGGGCGAAAAAAAACGACTGGGAAAGACTGTTTCAGGATTCAAAAAATCTCGGCATGGAAAAAGCGATTAATGAGAAACTGGATAAGGAATCGGCTATCATAGACAGGAAGTCTGACGAGGTGGCAGAGAAGTATCAGGCATTGAACGAGGTTTTTAAATCGATTGCCGGAGAGTTTATCAAAAGGAAGGCTGATAAAAACTTTTTGAAAGATGTTCCTGTGAAGGATTTGTCGTATATTCTCAATCAGACACTGGATAGGCTAAAAAACTTTCTTGACCTGGACAATCCTAAAAAAGACAAACTGGACGATATTCTGGATGAACTCAAAAAACTCTAAATTATTTTCACCGAAACAGATTGAAGTGATCCGGTATGATAATAAAAATAGTCCGGTGATTACAATCTGCGAAGGAGCGGTCAGGAGCGGAAAAACAACCGTTCTTTTATGGCTTTTTATCAATCATATTCATCAGTTTAAAAATCAGAAAAAAAAGTTTATCATCACCGGCTACACAATCGGCACCGTGAAAAAAAATGTGCTGGATGAGATGACGGCAATATTCGGGATTGATACAACCCTGAATCAGCAAAACGAGTTTCAGCTTTTTGGCAATAAAATTGTCTGCTTCGGCACCGATAAGGCGGATAGTTATAAGGCGATTAAAGGGCTGACCGCTTACGGATGGCTTGGAAACGAGATGACGGAACAGCATAAAACAGCGGTTGACCAGTGTTTTAAACGGATATCAGGACTGGGAGCAAGGGTTTTTTGGGACACAAACCCCAGCTATCCAAAGCATCAGATCAAAACAGAATACATAGACCGCTCGGGCGAAAAGCTCTCTGACGGCAGAATATGGCTGAAAAGCTGGCATTTTATTATGGATGACAATATTTTCCTGTCTGAAGAGTATAAGGAGTCTTTAAAAAAATCTATCCCAAAAGGGCACCTTTACGACAGGGATGTTTTAGGGCTTTGGGTATCGGCTGAGGGAATGATTTATAAGGATTTCAACCCTGATATTCATGTGATTGATATTGATTCTACTGTAATAAACAGGATAAAAGAAGTTTTTCTGGGTGTGGACTGGGGTTTTGAGCATCACGGAGTCATCAATGTAATCGGAAGAGACGATGACGGGGCTTTTTACCTTTTGGAAGAGATAGCCGAGCGGGAAAAAACGATTGACTGGTGGATAGAAATAAAAAACCGTGTGATCGGGCGGTATTATAGGCAATGGACAGGGCTTTCTTTCTGCGACTCGGCAAGACCTGAATATGTCATGCAGTTTGGAGGCTTGGAAGCAAAAAAAGAAGTTGTCGAGGGGATCAGCTTTGTTTCCAGTCTTTTTTCAAAAAACCGTATTTTTATTTCAAGGAATGCGAAGCGGATTTTAAGTGAAATCTACGAGTATCAGTGGAACGAAAAAGCCTTGAAAGAGGAGCCTGTTAAAAATAACGATGACTCGCTAGATGCCCTGCGCTATGGAGTTTATTCTTATTATCTGAAAACTGTCAATCAGATTAGTTTCACCGGTGGGCGAAGAATGCAGAGCGACAATATTTTAAGAGGGTTTTAATCAAACCTCGCCGTGGTTTTGTTTAAACTCTTCAATCGCTTTTAAAATTAATGCTGTCATATTATATCGAGTGTATTTATCAGCTAATAACTGTATTTCCGATTTCTCTGATTTTGTTATTTTTATGATGATTTTTTCAGTTTTTAACTCTCTTTCCATTTAATTAACCTCTCCGTGGTTCTTTTTGAATTCTGCTAACGCAAAAGCATATAAAGAACTAATATTCCCTGATGTGTATTTTTTTGAAAGTTTAGCAACTTCCTCTTTTTCTTCTTTTGTCAGTTTAAAGGAAACTGTTTCTGTTTTTAATTCTTTTTCCATTTATTGCTCGTTATGATTTTTTTCAAAATAATCAATAGCTCTAATAATAAAAGCGGTCATATTTCCTCTGGAATGAATTTTTGACAATTCTCTTATTTTTTCTTTTTCTTCTTGAGTAATTTCCATAATTAATTTCGTTTTTTCGTTACTCATATTTAATCTACTTTATTATTTTGCTTAAAATACTCAATCGCTTTGAAGATAAAAGCGGTCATACTTCCTCTACCGTATTTATCGGCAAGGTTTTGAAGCTCTTTTTTTTCTAAAGATGTCATTAAGACTGTAACTCTTTCTTTCTTTTCCATAAAAACCCTTTATAATATTAGTCTAATTAAAATATAATAAAATTACAATAAAATACTTTCCTTTATTAAAAATTATAATTATATTACAATAAAATGTAAATTAAATTATAATTTTAAAAGGAGCTATCTATGGAAAATATCAAGTTCACAAAAAGAGAGAGAAAGGATTTAAAAAGCATTATGGAAGAGTATTTTAAGGCGTGCGTGGAGGGAATCGCTTTAGACGGCTCGGATTTTCAGGATTTAGAGAGACTGGTTTTATTCAGGAAAAAAGTGATATTGTTTTTAAGAAATTTAAATCAATAGTTAAAATCCGGTGCCGACTTCTATTTGCGAATAGGAGCGGATATGAAAGATTTATATAGTAGAGAAACGGCATATAACAGTTATCTTAATTTTTTTAAAAGCCTGCCTGACCCTGATAAGGTTTTGACTGAAAGAGGGCTGGATATTTCGGTTTACCGTGATTTGTCTTATGATCCCCATGTGGAAGCGTGTATGACCAGCCGTGAGGCAGGAGTGCTTCAAAATGAATGGATTGTTGAGCCTGTATCAAACAGGGGGCAGAATAGAAAGGCAGTTGATTTTATTACAGAGATTTTCAAAAACATAGACATAGAGAGGGTTTTCCGTGAAATCCTTGAAGCTGTGTATTTCGGATATGCGGTATTAGAGAAGAAATATAAGCGGGACGGTGGTTCGATTGTTTTTGAAGATATTGTCGGCAAGCCTCAAGAGTGGTTTCGGTTTGACACGGAAGGACGGCTCCGGTTTCTCTCAAAATCCAATATGCTGGAAGGCGAGATAGTGGATATGCAGAAGGTGGAGCTTGTGAGATACCGTTCAAGTTACCGGAATCCATACGGAGAGAGAAAACTCGCCCGGATTTTCTGGACAGTGGCTATGAAAAAAGGCGGGATGAAGTGGTGGCTCCAGTTTGCTGAAAAATACGGCTCGGTTTTCATGTATGCAAGAGTATCAGGCACTACGGAAGATATTGATAAAAAAAAGTATAACACTTTACAAATGCTCGATGATATGGTGAATAGTGCTGTGGGTGTTTTCGGTGTGGGGGATGAGATCGAAACCCTTAATTTTGACCGTTCAGGAAATGCCGTATTTCAGGATTTGATCGCTTTCTGCAATGCTGAAATCTCAAAAGCGATTCTGGGGCAGACTCTTACCACTCAGACAGATGGAAAAACAGGCACTTATGCCCAGGCAAAGGTTCATCAGGAAGTGAGAAAAGAGATTTTGGATGCTGATAAGAAAATGGTTACCGCAGTGATGAACCGGCTGATTTGGGATATTTTATCAAAAAACTTTAACTTATCTGAATACCCTGTTTTCACTTTCTACGAGGAAGAGGATATTCAAAACGACAGGGCAGAGCGGGATACGAAACTCAAACAGGTGGGGGTATCGTTCACAAAACAGTATTTTATCGAAAACTACAATATGAAGGAAACGGATTTTGAGGTTTCCGAGACTCCTCTTTTCCCTGAAAACACTCCGCAGTTTAGCGAGAGTAAAAAAAAAACGGTGATTTTATAAGCTTTTCTGATGAACTGGAAGGAGTTTTTGAGGAAGCGGGCAAGATTGAACGGTTTGTTTTGGAAACCAAAGATGAGTTTAATAATTCATTCCGGTTTCTTTTAGAAAAAATCAAAAAATCTATCAAAAACAGTTTTGACGAATCCTTGAAAAACTTATCAAAAATTAAATCGGTTGAAATCGAAGACAATTCAAAATTATTTATGATTGCTCACATGATCGGGCGGATTTATGCCAGGCTTCAAAGCCGTTCGGGTGCCAAGGCATTTTCAGAGTTTGATTATTACCTTGATATCGACTTCCTGAAAATGAAGGTTCCGATGACAAAAGAAAAATGGAAAACGATTGAGCAGTCTCTGAAAGACTATTTTTTCACAGTGGCAGGGCAGACGAAGGAAGAAATAATTGAGGCAATTAAGCAGAAACTTATCAGCGTGAAGGAAAGCGGAGGCGGTTTTAAGGATTTTGAAAAGGAAATCCAGTCTTTAAACCTTGAAAAAGCGGTTCACCCGCTGGTTTATTGGCAAAATGTGGGAAATTGTCAAGAAGCTGGGCGGTATGCTCAGATGATGGATGATATTGATATCGCTCCCTATTGGCAGTATTTAGCGGAAATGGACGATTCAACAAGACCAAGTCATGCAGCAATGAATATGAAAGTTTTTAGATATGATGACCCGATTTGGGATATTTGGTACCCTAAAAACGGTTTCGGGTGCCGTTGTATGGTGCGAAGCCTTTCTCCTGAGTATCTGGAGCGGAAAAAATATCAGGTGGAGAAAGGATCAGCTTTTAAAGACTTGAAACCCGACAAGGGATTTGAGGGGAATGTGGGGAAAAGCCTTGATTACTGGAAGAAAAATAAGAATCAAAAGATTGAAAAAAATACCGATTCTTTAAAAATGAAAAATAAAGATATAGAAAAAGCCTCTGAAATCCAGAAAAACTTTGAAGAAAATCTGTGAAAACTGGATTTATCGTCAAAAGAAAAACTGGTCGAAACATTTCCATTACTTTGGAATTCTAATAAAGAATTAAAAAAACATATTGCTAAACGACTTAATGACAGACAAATTAATTCTAATTCACCTGAAATAGATTACATAAAAAAAACATTTGAAACTCTTGAGAAAAGTGTTAATATTATATATGAGAAGCCTAAGAAAAATACTGTTAGAGACTGGCATAAGATTGTTTATAATAAAGAGAGCCAGTGGGCTGTTATTGTAGGAGAAAATGGTAAGATTATAACCAGTTTTCCTTTAGACGAAGCGTATAAAGAATATTTAAAAAAGCAGGAGAATAGTTATGAATTATATTCAATCAAAAAACAAGAAAACGATCGATATAAAAGAGTATTTGAAACGATATCAAACTGAAATTGATTTTTTTGATTTTTACGATGATTCAGAGGCTACAATTGCATTAATAAAAAGAGAAAAAATAGAAAAGAATGAGAAATGGTTATCAGAAGAAGATAAAAAGAAATTATATGAAATAGATAAAAAAGCAATAGAACTTTATCATGAAAATAAAAATAGTAATGAAGACTATAAATGTTTTAGTATAGAGTTTTTAGAGTCTATTGTTAAAATCGCTTCAAAATTTGCTAAAAAATATGAAAAATCTCAAAAAAATCTTGTTTTACATTAAAAGCCTGATATAATTCAGGTTTTTTATTCTTTCTAAAATTATCAATTTATTTTTTTTCTCGTTCCGACTTTAAATCCGTAACTCCTTTTTTGGTTGTTTTTTTTTCAGTTTGCGCACGGGGTTTTTTCTCCTCCAAAGAAAGTTTGTCCCCGTGCGTAAAATCTTATTTTAGGAGAGTTTATGAGGGATATCAGGGTCGGCGAGAATGATCTCGTTTTTAATTATAGCGATTTTGCAAGCGTGGAAGGGAAAGACCTTTTAGTTCAATCCTTGGTCAGACGGCTGATGACGGTAAAGGGAAGCCTTTTTTATGCTCCCGAGTTTGGAAGCCGTCTCTATCAGTTTATTCAGGCTGGGATAGATTCTCTGGTGCTGGATAGCGTGAAGGCTGAAATCATTGAGACAGTGGAATCTTTTAACAGTGTGGTGCCTGAAACTGTGAAATGCAGTGTTTCTTATCAGGTGCCGGATATTATCACGGCGGAAGTCAGTTTTTATTTTTACGGATTGGATGATTTAGTCCGGCTCGGGATTGTGATCGGACGGGAAGTGTCGGCGGAGGTTTTGTAATGGCTTTTTTTGAGAAGACAAAAGATGAAGTGCTGGCTGAGGTTTTTTCCGAAGCTTCTGAAAAACTCGGAATCACTGAGTTTGTAGAGGGTGGAGACCTCAGGAATATCCTTGAAATCACGGCAGAGTATAAGTATCGGTTTTACCAGCTTTTGAATCAGGTGTTTGAGAACGCTTTTATCATGACTGCTTCGGGGTCGTGGCTGGATTTGAAGTGTGCGGAGATAGGGATTTATAGGACGGAGGCAGTCAAAACGAAGGGAACGGTGTTTTTTTACAGAAATACGGCGGATTCATCTAATATTGTGATCCCTGCTGGAACGATGGTGAAAACAAAAATCGATGTCTATGGGAAGGAATATCGTTATTTGACGACTGCGGAAGCGGTTTTGGAAGCGGATATAACGGAAATCGAGGCGGAAATCGAGTCAGAGCTGGAAGGTGTGTCTTATAATGTGGGGATAGACCGGATTACAGAGCTCCAGACTCCGATTGACGGAATCGACGGAGTAGAAAACCGCATAGGGTGGATCAGTCAGTATGGGGCTGATTCTGAAACAGATGAAAGCTTAAAAAATAGGTTCTTATTAAAATGGGGAAGCCTTGCCGGTGCCAATGAAACGGCTTATCTGAATTGGATTTCAGGAATATCGGGGATTGATCAGAAGATTATCATCCCTTTAAATCGAGGATTTGGAACCGTGGATATTTTTATCACTTCCACGGCTGGGAGTCCGAGTCAGGAGCTTTTGGACGAGGTGCAGGCGGTAGTGGATGAAAATAAGCCGCTTGGAATCAGCGTGCAGGTGAAGGCTCCTGATGAAGAACCGTTTAATATCAATGCTGATATTGTGATTTACCCGGGATATCATACAGGAACTGTGATTGATAGTGTGATTGAAAAACTTTCAAATTATGCCAATGCGTTAAAAATCGGGGAAGATGTGATCCGGAATAGGATTATCACTCAGGCGGGGACAGTGGACGGAGTGAAAGATATTGTTTTAAATGAGCCTGTCAGTAATATCACGGTGGCAAAGATGAAAATCGGCAAAATAGGGACAATCACAGTCAACGGCACTCAGGCGGGTGAAATCTGATGTTTTATGAGTATTTAAAAAACGATTTAGGTTTTCCTTTGATTTATCCGGCTCTGGACAGCTTGATTCAAGTGATTTCAAAGCCGTAT